>JAABUY010001306.1_pt1 | contig 34321 bp, 33 predicted proteins | sample 5560271 | NCBI WGS metagenome assembly JAABUY01 (sample SAMN10711886, study PRJNA513374) | rock metagenome | isolation source: Antarctica rocks | place: Antarctica: Victoria Land, University Valley | reverse complement strand
GTGATTCTACAAATGTTCGGCGTCCTATGGTCAGCAGCCGAAGCAGGCGCCATGTGGCTACGGGGTGCATGTTAGTGGGAGGGGAGGTGATTAGTGAGGGGTGGTGGGCCCTATCGTCAGGCTTGGATGTTAACTAGTCAAGTCTGTATTGTCATGAGTCGACATTAATTAATAATCATTTCGTGCAGATCACTTGCCAGTAAGGGCGGTACCTTGCAGATTCAGCCAGGAACACGAGGCAAAAGGCGCTATTTCGGGTGGCTTGGCCAGAACACCCAATTATTAATGAATGTTCTAGATTGTATGGTAAGTTTACGCCGCTGTACATACCAAGGTATTTTCGGCTTGTATTCGGTCTTACGAGCTCGTCCGCGGAAGTCTCTTGCCACCATATTGAATTATTGATGTTATTAGATTCACTTTTGTCTGTGTAGATAATGAGAAAAATATCAGATCATTTGTAGCACTGAATCATAAAGAACAATGAAAAAAGAGCATGTTTGTTGAAACAAGCTTTGTTGCTCTGTTAGATGTATCTCATTATGGTGTGTGATGATAAGTAGTGTGAAGTTGTCATACACTAAAAATGGAGTTGAACTTTGCTGGTAACTGCAGCTGAGGTAGAAGTCCAAAAATGGGGCCATTTGGGGGCTGAAATGAGGGGCTGAAAATGGGTTGCCTTCTTGCACAGGCAGCCTCACCCTCAGTTCAGGCTTTCTCACCATCAGCTCAGGGTAAAGCAGCAGCAGCTCAGGTTGGCGACTGTAACTGGAACTGGAGAAAAGATCTTTTGTGTCCGACTATCTAGGTAATATTCACAGAACTGGTGGGTCTAATCTTGTAGCCACGGTCAAAGCCGGGTAAACCGTTACTGAAGGAAGGCAAGACAGGATGAATGGGGTTGCGGGTCCTGCAAGCATGGATGTGCAGCTCAATCCCTTAGACTCAGAGTCAGCCCTAGATGGACCCCCTCCCGAATCTTCGCGAGAAGAGGCGCATCCTCCGCAGAACGTGTATCCTGAGGACTCCATGGTGACAAAAGCCGAAAAGTTCGAGAGACATGGCTTGACTTCCGAAGAGCTGGGTGTCGAGCATCCACCGGCCAAGCGTCTCAAGTTTGACGTTAACAAGAATGACGAAGCGCCTCCAGTGTGCAATGGCGAGGTTCGAGAGAGGCAAAGGGGAGTGGCCCCAATTAAGTTAGAGTGAGTGTTGTTACAGATGCCCTTCGCAATCGTTCTGTAGTCGCTCAGCGTCATAGATTCCTTGTGTTTCCTCCGGGGAGTAAGCAGTCGCAGCCATCTACAAGGCCGGATGATGACGCCGCGGAAGCTTCTCATCATACGGATGCCCGGGACCGTCCAGCCGGCAAAAGAAAGGAGAAATCCAAGGGACAGAATACGAGCCGGCATTTCGGGTCTTCGAGAGACCGGAAAGGTTTATGTCAGAGTCGGGCCACTTATCCTGAATTCGCACCTGGGCCTTGCAGATTTGAAGACAGTTGCAAGTTTGAGCATGATCTGAGGCGCTATCTGAGAGAGGGCAAGCGTGAAGATCTCTGTACGTTCAATGGCAGCTGTCCCGTCCGGGATGCGAAAGGGAGGTGCAACGCTGGATGGAAATGCCGGTTTGTAGGATCCCATAGCGATGAGAGGGTCACGGAAGGCGGGCGCAAAGAGTTGGTCTTAATCGAAGATGAAAGTCGAGTGAAGAGAATAAGGTCTTCTTCCAATGACGACGAAGGAACTGGAGTGGTCAATGTGATTTCATCGCAGAACAAGATCGACCTTATGAAGAAAAAGGTGGAGACGCCCAAAGCAGACGCATATTGTGACTGGCTGGAGCAGAGCGGGAAGGAGCTGCTCAAGCAGCTACGGCCCAAAGGCCGCCCTGATGAAAGCCTCGAGAAAGCAGATACATCCAATGGCATCGAAGATGCAATCAGAAATGATAAACTGGCAGACAATCGGGCGCAATACACGGAGCCTCCTTTCCTTCCATCCGAGAAACGTCGAATCTACTTTGGACCGGAGACACCTGTACTAGCACCCTTGACCACGCAGGGCAACCTACCCTTCCGACGATTATGCGTCGAACTTGGTGCTCAGATTACATACTCGGAAATGGCAATGAGCTTACCACTATTGCAAGGACAGAAGTCAGAGTGGGCACTGATGAAGGCTCACGCATCCGAGATAGGGCCTCCGGTCTTTACCAGAAAGGTGTCGGTGGTGACAGACTATGACCACTCTAAAGATCTGAAATTCGGAGCTCAGATCGCCGCAAACAAGCCTTGGCAAGCGCTCAAAGCAACCGAAATCCTGACCAGGCTCTGCCCACACCTGCGCGTCATTGACTTGAATTGCGGCTGCCCCATCGATCTGGTGGTCCGTGCCGGTGCGGGTTCGGCATTACTCGACAACCAGTCGAAGCTCGAGAAGATCCTTCGAGGCATGAATGCTGTGTCGGAGGAGATCCCCATCACAGCCAAGATCCGGATGGGTACCAAAGATGGGCGGCCTACGGCACACAAGCTGGTGGAAAGACTCGCTTTCGGTGGCTATGAAGCGAACGAAATAGGAGGTGGCCCGTCAGGTGTTGCAGCTATCACGCTTCACGGACGGAGCAGACAGCAGAGGTACGCAAAGAGCGCTGACTGGGGGTACATATCGGACTGTGCCGCCCTCATCAAGAGATACAACGAGAAGGGGAACGAACTAGCCGACACGATCCGGGAGGCGGATGCAAGAACCCAGGCAGCGAACGGTAAACTCTACTTTGTCGGGAATGGGGACTGTTACTCCCATATTGACTATGTCGACCGCATCGAGCAAGCGCAGGTCGATTCGGTCATGGTCGCCCGAGGTGCACTCATCAAGCCCTGGATTTTCGAGGAGATTGAAAAGGGGCAGTATCTCGACAAATCCGCCACCGAGCGGTTAGGTCTGGTGGATAAGTTCGCACGGTTTGGCTTGGAGACATGGGGCTCGGACGAGATGGGTGTAGGAACCACGCGACGATTTTTGCTCGAGTGGCTAAGCTTTGCGTATCGATACGTGCCATTAGGTATATTGGAGCACCTCCCACCCAGCCTTCAGAACCGACCGCCTGCATGGAAAGGAAGGAATGAGTTGGAGACTTTGCTGGGTAGTGACAACTACAAAGACTGGATTAAGATAAGGTACTGGCATTCTCCATTCGATCTACCATCGACCATAGAGAGACCAGTCGGCTATTGATGGCTAATTGTTCAATCTATGATAGTGAGATGTTCTTGGGACCAGCACACGAGGACTTCAGATTCGAGCCGAAGCACAAGTCAAATAGCTACGAAATCGAAGCTGAGGGCTAAGTTGGTTCAATACGTTCAGAACTGAGGTTAGGGTCTAATCATAGAACGATTGACCCAGAGGCCACCTCAAGCCGCCCTTAGAAGAACGATTTACAGTAGATGTATTGCGAAATAATAATGATTCTATTATCACCCCTAATAAGGTACTACAGTACGTGTAGTCTAACAGCTTACAATACCACGTCAAAAGTCTTCATGAATAGCCTGTTTACCATCAAAACTCATTACTATCAGTGCTATAGAACTCAGAACTCTAGACAGTTAAAAATTCTGAGACTTCAGAATTTAAGAGACTTTTATAGAATCTGTGAGTGCATATAAATTTTATGTATGAATAATAAGTAGAATGTTGAGTAGTATAGCTGAATTGCTGAGTATACCTTAAAAACATTGATTTTACATACAAATTTCAATGTTTTTCTCATTCATCAAGTACACACTGTGTACAACAGAACACCACAATTAATCTATAAATTCTGAATTGATAAAAGTCTTGTTAAAATAAAATTCTAAAACATTCTGAATTTTCTAAATTTTTAACTGCCTAAAGTTCTGAGTTCTATAGCACTGATAGTAATGAGTTTTGATGGTAAACATGTCATTTGTGAAGACTTTTGACCTAGTACTGTATCTACAGTACCTAAGGTAAGTTCATATATACAGTACTGTGTCAAAAGTCTTCACAAATTAGCTGAAATTACTCTTTTGCAATGTAATTAATTATGAACTCACTGTCTTCTCTTTTTATCCACAGTCATGCCATGCACCCCATTGATGCCCATATCAGGCAATTCTCTTCATCATAAGAAATTGACTTCATATGAACATGAACTAATTGTGAGTCACAGTTTTGAAAATGCAAGCACTGCAGAAATTCAGAAGAAGTTTTTGATGCTTAAATCAACTATTAAGTCAATGATTTTTCAGGTCTTTCTACTTAATTATGATGTCAGCAAGCCTTAAAGTGACTATTTAAAGAGTTGTTCTATTCATAAACAACAATATATCATATGCATGACTCAGGTCAAGCTCAAGATCACTTATTGAGAGCTCATTAAGATGATGAGAATCAATTTCTTAAAGTTAACAATATATTGAATACTTAAGAAGTATGAACTCATTAATTAACTTATAAAGAAGTGTTCACTTCTATGAGAGAAGAATGCAGTCAATAGGCTTGCCTGAGTAAAGAAATGAAAGAATTGAACTCATGATGACTAAATAAAAGTGATTTGAATAAACAAGTGTTCTGTAAAGCAGAGTACAGACAAGAGTAGAAAGTGAGTGTTCTGCATCTCAGTAAATAAGTAAAAGAAGAAGAATATTCAGACTGTTTCTAAGGGCAAGAACATGTCTATAATGGTGTGAGAAGCTTTCTGAGAAGGTGAAAGATCAGAATTAAACAAAATGAAAAGAGATTCATTAACTAAGAAGAATGAGTACTTGATGAAGTTCTATGTTAAGATTTTAAACAACAATCTGCTTAAAATCTGAATTTCTAACCTGATTTTCATGCACAACAATGTCTCAATTCATAATGCTGATGCTGTGAAGCTGTGACTTGAAGAGCATGACATTTCTCTTATAAAATGATTATTTTACAGCTCTGACCTAAACCCTATTGAACATCTCTGATTTTATCTAAAGAAAATGGTCTACAAAGTCTGTCTCAACATAGAACAAGTATGTAATGATGATGAGAAGGTTCAGATGATCTTGTTTGAGGTCTTGAAGGAAGCCTAGTCAAGGCTTAGTGAGGACTTATTAACTATGTTAATAATTAACTATGTTAATAAGGAGCATGAAATTGAGGGTAAATTCAGTTATTGAGGTGGAGGGTTGATACACTCAGTATTAATTAGAAACTGAGATTGGGGATTTTAAGTACTATATAATATTAATCACTATACAAAACTACAAGACTCTCCAGTATGTGGTTGAAAAGTTATACATAATATAATAATGGGAGTTGTGGTGGGGGAGCCCCGCTCGCAAAGACTTTTGACGTAGTACTGTAAGGTACCTACCTACACACAGGGTTTGTGAATTTACCCTAAGGGAACCTAGCGTAAGCACGTGTGTAAACGTGCAATGCACATTTAATTTCCAAGGCAATTGCCGCCAATGACGTGTGAATTCAGGGACACGCCAAGCCACACCCCCGAAAGGACACACGACCCACCACCACGCCATCTCAGTTCCCCCCAATTTCTCTTCTTAACGTACCTCCCGAGAACGCAACAACTGACAAGACACCATCTCTGTCTTAAGGTACTCCACCCACACTGCAGCCAATTCGCATTTGTCAAGTCGTAAAAGTATAAGACCGCAGCCATGACGCTCTATTACAGTCTAGTGAGTTAACAACATCACCTTCTAGTTCCCCATACCCACCGTTTCATCCGAGGGCATCCCACTTCATCGTTCCTCATCACAGCTTACCGTGACGCTACGGCCGCGATGTCTCTCATCTATGCTCCGGTCTCTACCCAACATCCTCTGTGACAACACAGATTAATGATCAGGAAGCTGACCTCTCTGTCATGATAGGTGTTCCTCCTGCTCGTGGCGGAGATGACCATCTTTATGTTGCTCATCGTCCCGCTGCCATTCACGTGGAGGAGAAAACTCTTCGCTTTCATTTCGGAGAGTCCGATAGTTGCTAAATTACAATATGGGATGAAGGTATGACATGCTCCGTCCTGAACAGCGAAACCGCGATTAACGCGAGACTGACTCCTGGTAGATAACTTTTATCTTCATCCTCATCCTCTTTCTCGACAGCGTGAATCGTGTGTATCGTGTTCAGATTGAGCTTGCAAGTGCGACTAAACAGGGTGGAGTAGCTGAGTAAGACACTACTGGCTTTTGAATTCGAAGTATGTACCTTTCACTGACCCGTGATGTGATGGCAGAGCAACTGTACTTGGCGGCTCTCAACGCATGGAAGTCCAGGCCAGGAAGTTCTACTCTCAACGGAACATGTACCTCTGTGGCTTCACGCTATTCCTTTCCCTCATTCTCAATCGCACCTATGTCATGATCCTTGATGTTCTCCGTCTCGAGGAAAAGGTCAAGCGTTACGAAGGCGACCCAGCCACTAAGGGCAAAGATAGCGAGAAGCTGGCGCAGGCAGGCAACGCCGGTGAGATTGGCAAGCTAAAGAACCAGCTTGCGGAGAAGGATAGGGATCTGGAGATACTCAAGAAGCAGAGTGAGGGGCTGAACAGGGAGTATGGTAACTTGAGCGATCAGTACGGAAGACTGAACCAAGATGGTACGCCAAAGAAGGATATCTAGAATGACAACATCTAGCCGCCCTACTCAGGCCATCATTGTTGCCGGCAGGGGCGGTCCTCATTCTGGACGGAGTACATACCCGCTCACCCTTTACGAAGAGTAGCTGAAGCACCCGACAACAGCAGCGAGCACGAGGCCCAATCCCGAAAGTCGAAGTGAAGCAAAATTCAATATCCATAGACTGATTGTAGAATTATCAACATTCAGTTTGGCGGAATATATCGTTTTCTGAATCAAGGAGTCGTCTCTTGTCCGTGACATTCGCATTAGGGGAAAATCCCAATATCTCATTAGCCTTCTCGGAGCATTCTCCTCTGCCCTGTGGAGATCCCATCCTCGTTCACGTTCCACTTTGCTAGGCCCATTGCCCTCTGAGCCTCGCTGTTGGTGGTTCTCGTCACATAATCCATGCTCAGTTTGCCCACGTGCTCCGATTCGCCTTTACCGCCTTGCAGCATTGATCAGCAGAGTCCGCTGCATCAACAGCACTAATCGAGTCTCACCTGGAAAGTCCGGCGCAGGACGACCTTCCGAAAACGCTTCGCGCTGCCGGACAAGATACTCGGCATTCGTCTCGGTAAGAGGACAGCACGGTATGTACATGACGGAGGAGTCGCTGGTGCCGGCGTGCACTTTATCGACCGCGTGGATAGCTGTTCGCCAAAGACATGAGACCTGATACGCCATCATATCAAGAACGGATGAGTGCCAAGCCTTCCATACCGTCACAGTGCCACGCCACATAATCACCCGGCCTAACCTCCGGACCATGAACCATCGTACTCTTCAGATCCAGATGCGGATGCAGCGCCACGCTCAACTCCTGACAAAGCGACGGCGACGCCCCCTGCAGCATCGGCGTCCTCGCCTCCTCCAGCCTCCAATTGGCCTTATCCAAAAACGCCTCCCACCCCGCCGCACCGTCTTCGGCCCGTCTGACGGGCTCGAAAAATGGCCTCAGCAAGAAATACGCCGTCGCCCTCCCAAGCAGCGGATTGACCAACAACGTCCCCTGGCCCGGCCCCGTGGTCGACATGCTCAGCCAGCCCTGAAATATGCGGAACATGCTGCAGGCGCCGGCGCCGTTGTACAGGTCGCTGACGACGGGCAGACGCCGGCTGGCCTCCCACGGGTCGTAGCCTTCCCAGTCGCCCGCGAAGATGGCGTCGTACACGCGGCCGCGCCCGTAGCCCTCGGGCTCCCATCGCTCGCAGCTGCCGCCGTCGACGTGCGGGCCGAGCGCGAAGCCGGAATCGCCGGGCTGTCGGATGCGGACCCGGTCCGCGTAGGCGGTCGGGTGCGCGGTGGAGAGGAGGGCGTCGGGTGAGGTGTTGTGCCAGTGGGACATTAGGAAGCGTTGCGTGCGGATGAGGTGTGGGTGGGCGCGGGCGCGGATCTGGGGCGGGGACCAGTAGAGCTCGTAGACGGCGGGTTTGGAGGGTGGGAAGGCTGCGAGGGGGTGTTAGTGTCCTGTTACTTGTTGAAGGTGGTGTGTGTGGTGGTTCGGGGGTTGGGAAATAGGGAATGGATGTAGAGCTGATGTATATCGAAATGATGCTGAGACCCATGGGTACGTGTTCGGTCGGGAAGTCAACATCAAAGGAGAGTCAAAGATCATGGCATTGGATGATAGAAAGCTAGCGTCTACAGGCAACAGACATATGAACACGTTATTCCTTCGACCGAAGCACATTGCTACCTTTTCAAACACGTCACAAATGCTCAACCTACCTCGCGTCTGCGGATTCGCCCTCACATACTCCCGGACCTCCTCCTTCCACCCCAACGCCTCCTCCTCACTCACCACGCCCCGCACAACCGCAACCCCTCTCTTCTTCAGCTGCGTCCCGAATTCCTCCGACCCCCTCCCACTGGCTAGATCTGCAAATCGCATCTCCGGCACCAACCCACTTCCCCGCTCCTTGATCATCCCCGTCTCTTCCCGTAGCTGCGCCAGAAGTCTTTCCCAGCTGGCGCGCAGCTTGTCTTCATGGCCGCGGATGAGGCTGTCCTTGAGAGCGGCGAAGCGCGGGGGCGGCGGTGGGGCGGCGTTGCCGGAGAGGGAAACGAAGACGGAGGAGATGTCGCCTTCGGGTTTGGGTGGTGAGGTGGTGGTGGCGGCGTAAGGTCTGCGTAGAGACTGGATGGAGTGGCGGTTGAGGATCGGACGGATTCGAGGTTTGAGAGGGGGGCGCATGGCTGTAGTCCTATCTCACATAGTATATGCGCAGTGTTACTCTCGGTCGTGGGTTGGAATGGGTTGTTCTTATGAGAGTGTAGAGGGGTGAATGAGGCGAAGGGAGGGGTACTGTGAGTGCGGAACGACGCCGCTAGGCCAGAATTTCTCCAGCCGGATGTGGAAAATTAAGGTCATCTCCACGGGGCGTGTCCTAGCGGCTGCTGAAACTCCGTACTCTTGATCAGGAAATCGACTGTGAAGTTTTACCTTAGGGTTCGAGTGCCATAGATGGATGCATTCAGGCTGCTCTCGAGATCTACCAATTTTAAAAGCGCGCCGACACACGGGAAGGCAAGGCCACAAAAACAGCTACCGTCGAGCGGAGCGGTCAAGAACCCTCAGCTATTCGCGCACCATAACGGCGACTCACAGATCCTAGAGACTAGGAATGATACAAGTCAGGTCAGAAAGCGCAAGAGAGGCGAGGACGAACTCCGGTTGTCCTCCGCTTTGCCAGCAGACTTGGATTTCTTTGGCGATCAACCTAGCAGTCACGAGACGCAACCCAATGGTGTGGAAAAGGCCGGAGATAGAGGTACATCGTTATCAGTCAGAAGTAAGGTGAAGGGAGAGGTCGACTCTATTCGAGAAGAGGGAATGGTTACTCTGAGTGAGGAAGAGTGTAAGAGGATATTGAAGGACCACAAACTCAAGGTCACACTTCTGCAAGGTGCTGGCATTGTTGACGGGTATCCTCCCCCTGGCGCAAGGACGGCTCAATCCAAGAATCCCTCACAAGTCAAATCGCAGACCGTGCCCGATCCAGCAGTACGGGGAAAGAAAGCCAATGTCCCTCTTTTTCCACAGCCGCTTACTCACTTCTCACAACTTAGAAGCACATACAAGATATCGCGAAGGTTGGCAGACAACATAAGTGCTCAAGGGTACACCATCCCAACCGAGGTACAGCTTGGAGGTCTACCGCTCTTGCTTGGACCTGTTCACGAGCACAGTTTTCAGGGTACACAGGCGAAGCTGGAGCCATCGAAGGACAGGTTCAGAGCTTCACCGCCAGTTGATTTACTTACTGTTGCCCCTACGGGAAGTGGAAAGACTTTGGCTTTCCTGATACCTGTCATTCACGGCCTTATCCAAGCACGGCGAGCCGGCTCCAGAAGCTCATCTGACGCTGTAGAGAGAACGCCTAGTCATGATCAAGAAGTAAAAGCTATTGTTGTAGCCCCAACTCGGGAGCTTGCGGATCAAATCGTCAATGAGGGAAGGAAGTTAGCTATTGGGACCGGAATCAGAGTAACGGCTATGCGCAAGGGCATGAGGATAGCGAAAGAGGAGCACTCTTATACCGAGCTCGAGAAGAATGGCGATGTTGAGAGCGACCAATCTGAGGAGGAGGATGATGAAGAGGAGGAGGAGGAGGAGCACATTAGCCACAAAGTGGGCCCTCTAGTCAAGGCAGATGTTCTAGTCAGCACACCATTGATGCTTCTCCATGCTATATCAGAAAAAGGACCAACCGAGAGGATTCCTTTACCTTCAATACGATACTTAGTCCTCGACGAAGCCGACGTTCTCCTTGACCCTCTGTTCCGATCCCAAACATTAGGCATATGGAACGCATGCGTCAACCCCGACCTGCGAATCAGCCTTTGGTCCGCCACCATGGGCTCAAACATCGAAGAGCTCGCGCGCTCGACAATAACCACCCGCCAATCGACCCTAGGAATCGCCAACCACCCACTACTCATCCGTCTCGTCGTCGGCCTCAAAGACTCCGCAATTCCCAATATCTCCCACCGCCTCATCTACGCCGCCACCGAAACAGGCAAACTCCTCGCCCTCCGCCAACTCCTTCATCCCACCTCCACCTCCTCATCTTCTCTCCCGGCCGTCCGCCCTCCCTTCCTCGTCTTCACACAAACTATTCCCCGTGCCATCGCCCTGCACTCCGAACTCCGCTACGACATCCCCCCCGAAGCCGGTGGCTCCGCCCGTATCGCCGTCCTGCACTCCGACCTCTCCGACCCCGCCCGCGCCCTCATCATGGCCCGCTTCCGCAAAGGCGAAGTCTGGGTCCTCATCACGACCGACCTGCTCGCCCGCGGCGTCGACTTCCGCGGCCTCAACGGCGTCGTCAACTACGACGTTCCCGGTTCCGGCGCCGCGTACGTGCATCGTGTCGGACGCACCGGGCGCGCAGGCCGCGACGGCGGCGTCGCCGTCACGTTGTATACGAAGGAAGATGTGCCGTACGTCAAGGGCGTGGCGAACGTCATCGCTTCGAGTGAGAGGTTGGGCCGTGAGGGGCAGCAGGGGCTGGGCCAGAGTCAAGGGGTGCAGAAGTGGCTGCTGGACGCTCTGCCGACGCCGAGCAAAAGGGAGAAGAAGGAGTTAAAGAGGAGGGGTGTCGAGGCCAGGAGGACGGTTGGTCAGATGCACGTGAAGGATGGGAAGGATGGCCGGAAGGGAAGCAAGGCGGCGAGGATCAGTACGAAGAGCGGGTACGATCGGCGCATCGAACATAATCGGAAGGGGGCTAAGGCGAAGGGTAAGGTGATTGCAGATGGGGCTAACAAGGGGCTGGAGGGGGAGAATAGGAGTAGTGAGGGTGAGTGGAGTGGGCTCGAGGATTGAGGATTGAGGAAATTTATTGGTAGAGGTAGAGGAGGGTAGGCGACAATTCATAGGACTATTGGACATCAAATTCATGAAACGGTGTCTTGTGATGACTACCAAGGCTGTTATCGTTGACTCCATTTGTTCAAAGCCATCAGGGCCGGGTTTGTCAAGACTGCAATTGCAATGGCTGCATGTATCTATCTCATGGGGGATCTCACTTCTGTCGAGCTATGCAACTCCAGATTGTGAAGTACGCTCAGTTGTGAGGTTATCTCTCAACAGCAGAGATGGCAACACATTATTATTGCCGAACACAATGAGCAAACAGGCGCCTTTCCCACTCTAACCCAATCCGGAGGTTTCGGACGATAGTCGTTGAACGTCTCAGGGCAGGAGTGCCCCCAGAGTTCCTTCAGTCCACCCCTCCATTCATTCATCATCGTTGGCTGGTGGTGATGGGTTTCATCTGGCTAAGTGGACTCAGAGGGTTTTAACGAACCTCGCCGAACGTCTCATGGCAGGAGTGCCCCCAATGTTCCTTCAACTCATTCGTTGATTTATTTGTTCATCATCATTGACTGATGATGATGGGTTCCATGTGGCTAACTGGATCCAGAGGTTTTCAACGATCATCGTCGAACGTCTCAGAGGAGGAGCGCCTCTGCTGCACCTTCAGTGCTTGAGGGAAGTGCGCTATGCCTCATCATCGTTTGATGATGGCGTGACTGGGGAACTCCTCCTCTTTGCGGGAGGCTCCACTCTTTACCAGGTATCGCTTGCCAGTGATGTACGCGACCAGAGTAACTAGACCAGGAGGTTCCTATCACCGATTTTCGATGGCAGGCCATTTGAGTGCTTTCAGATGGTCCGAATTGATTATCACGCCACACTATGGTAAGTCACGATGTGAGGTACGAGAAGGTGTGGTAGGGCATCGATGCATCACGGACCAGGAAACTACATAACCAAACAAAATGTATCTCACAATCCAACCAACCGGTTCACTCCAACAAGTGGCCTTGATGTCAAAGGGCACCCTCGTCTCTGCTCAACGCTCCTGCCGCCATCCCTAAAACATCCACCCAACCCTCAGGCCTCCTCAAACCCTCTCCCTCCTTACTGTTCCCATTCAATATCCCCTCCCCGTCCCTCCCCCACTCGATCAACGCATCCTCACTGCCCCACTCCCCCATCCCCATCAACCCCACAGGCAACTTGCCCTCACCATCACCATCAACATCCACATACCCCACCGGCGCACTCAGCGCCGGACACCCCGCAAAATTCGCCAACCACACGAATTCCATACTGCGCATCGTGACATTCGCATCACTGACACCGTATTTCAAATCCGCATCCCCGCCCGCAATGCGCCAACCCGCATTCGCCGTCGTAGGCGTAACGATGATCAAACCAGGGTAGCTAGTGAAGAGATAGGCGAGATGCTGCATGAGGAGGTTGCGAAGTTTCTGGGCAAGCAGGAAGTCCTGGGCGGGCGTCTGGCGGCCGACGCTGACAAGGATCCTGGTCGGAGCCGAGAGCTCCGTCAGCGGGCCGTTGGGCGCGGAGGATATCTCGCAGAGAGAGGTGATTGCGTGCGCGGTTTGGCCTTCGGGAAGAAGAGGGATGGTGATGTCGACAACTTCGTAACCGAGAGACTTGTAGCGGTCCAGGGCGGCATAGCAGGCGTCTAGCACGGGTACGTCGGCGCGGTCGAACCAGGTTCTGTAGATGCCTAGAAGCTTGCGTCGGGGGCCCGAATGTGGGCGTGGAGCCGGGAAGCGGGAAGACGAGGGATGGCTTGGGTCCGGAGTGGCCATGACCCGGTAGGCGATTTCGAGGTCGGCTATGCTGGCTGCGATGGGACCGTCGACACCGCACGTCGTCGCGAGGTTGAGTGTTGGGTTGCCGGATACACGTCCGTGTGAGGGCTTGAGGCCGTATACGCCGCAGTAGCTAGAGGGGATCCGGATGGAGCCTCCGGCGTCGGCGCCAGAGGCGAATGGGACGAGACCGGTGCTGACGGCGTAGGCGCTGCCGCCTGACGAGCCGCCTGTGTAGTATTTGGCATTGTGCGGATTGAGTGGTGTCCCGTGGACAGGATTGTTGTTTGATGTATCTGGGCGGAGGTCAGATAATGCGCTGGTTCTGGTCAACCAGGACGTGAGCGGAAGAGCCGGGAGATGGCTGATCGAAATGAAAATCGTAGTCTACCCATTCCAAGCTCGTGCATATTCAGCTTTCCTACGATGATCGCCCCCTCTTCCTCCCACTTTTTCACACACCAGCTTGTGCCTCCTTTCGGTCGTGCATAATCTCTGGCTGACCCCAGTGTCTTCCGATATCCATCAAGATCCACCTCATCCTTGAGAGCTATCGGTACTCCATCAAGTACTCCTAGGGGCTTACCCTGCTTATACCGTAAAGTGGAAGCCTCCGCAGCTCTACGTACCAGCTCTATCTCCGTTGAAATAAAAGCAATTGAGTGTCCACCTGGTGGTGAAGTGTCTCGGCGGATCAGAGGAAGCAAGGCTTCGACCGAGTCTGTCGGCGTGAGCCTTCCAGATCTATATACGGCATGGTAGTCGGTGACGCTATAGTACCTGTGCTGTGGAACTGGTGCAGAGTCATGAACTGTCGAATGATGCGCATATGAAGCTGCTGCAGGTGCAGAGGGATCTGCTACTGGAATGACGGTGGGATCATAACGCGGCTCATATTGTTCGAGTTCTTTGATGTTCCGTAAGCTACTGAAGCCGGCGTTACTCCATAAGAACCCGGAGACGAGATTCAAGTTGGCTGCTCTGATATCGAACATGAGCAGTTTTTCGAGAGTGTAATGGAGTCATTGTGGCATACGCTGAAGCTACGATCAACAATGGTAGACCTCGAACGACGGGGTTGGACTTGTCGGGGTTGTTGTATGGAATGTCGGGTCCTCGACGAGGTGTTGGATAGTGAATATAGTCCTTGCGAGCCGTCATACTCCTTCTTAAGAGTGAGTTGAATGAGTGTTTGTTGCTGATCGGTCCGAGTGTCTGTATTACCAAAATCGACGTCGCAAATGGTCATCCACGGAGTTAACAATTAGGTACTCGCAACATTCGGACTTATGGCCTTGGCATGTGTATCTTGCACCGACAACGGCGCACATGTTGGCGCCAAGTTGCGAGTTTTGAATAACTTAATTGAGGTGACACAGGTTTGGGAACATTTGATGATCAGGTACTTGGCTGGTAAAGCGCGAGGCGGAGGGTGTAAGGGTGCTTCCAGGAGAAGATGATGAGATTGTGCTCGACACTCCTCATGTAGAAGGATCACGTCGGAAGGTCTTGAACATATACTATCTACCAGCGCACTCTGTTGCAACGGATTGGGAGAAGCCAGGTAAGCAGCAGTCCATACTTTTTGCTTTTTCAAGACGACAGCAGCTGAACTCGAAGTCCAATGTTTGCGCACGCTAGGGCAATTGCGGCTACTGGAGAAATGGCAAACATGACTAAGGTAAGACGACAACCTTGCCACCTGAGACGCCCTTCTTCTGACGTTCGAAGCCCTCCTGCATCTTGCCAAACCTCCCTTGATCACAATGGGATCCGGCTTCAGCTGCAGTTGACCAGACATGAGAGCGTCAGGGACATATTTTTGCCACACTGCCTCGCCCACCTCCTTCTCCTGAGTGGAAATTGTTGTGGAATACACTAGAGAACAGTCAGCGAGAGCGCCTGACAAATATAGGACAGTCTGTAATACCACTCGAGTTCTTGGCGTTGTCCGGCAAAGTAAAGCCCATTGGAGCGTTGGTGCCAACTACCGTCCCTCCGCCAAGCTTTGAGAGCAGCTCCCCGCCGATGGTGTAGCTTTCCTTGGTGCTGATAGCGTCGAATATGCCGACGAAGTCACTTCCCTTCAGTGCAGCGGCGATTTCGTCGGCAACGCCGCTTTGAGTATAGTCAAACGCCTTGGTTGCGCCTAACGATTCAACAAGGGAATGGTTGCGACTGGACGCGGTGGCGAACACTGTGAGGCCTGATGCACGTGCTAACTGGATGGCGGTAGCACCGACTGAGGATGAGCCACCCCAAATAAGAATGGTCTTGTTCAATGGCTTCGGGTCTTTCGCCGGGTACGGTAGAGCGAGACAACTTTTCGGGTACAAAGCTGCGGCTGCAGTGGAAATGGACAACGGCAGAACGGCAGCCTGCTCGAAGGAAATGGATTCCGGAATTGGAGCGACGACTCCCGCTTTGGCTATAGAGTAAAGCTGGAATGCACCATCCCTCGGCTTGCCCGTCTCCAAGCAGAGGGCCCATCTGTGTCGAAGCATGAGCGGTCTATCGGAAAGCATATCGTAGAGCTTGTCTTACGCCATGACACGCTGGCCCTTCTTCAGGTGAGTAACGCCCTCACCAACCTCGTGGATCTCGCCAGCCGAGTCCACGCCAAGGACGTTTGGGTATTTCTTAAAAATCAAGCCCATATCCTGGATTATCCAGTCTACCGGATTCACAGCCCATGCAGCATTCTTTACCAGAACCTCGCCTGGGCCAGGCTTCCACATATCTGCCGAGTCCACTTTGAGTGGTTTGGCCTTGGCCTCCGTGATCCACGCCGCTTGATTGGACAATTTGAGTTGAATCGAGTGTCACTGATTGTATTAGACCTGAAGACGAGAAAGACAATTGAAGCAATTAATGTGGAGATACGCAGTTGATTATAAAGTGTCTGCTTTGTAATCGCTCCTGCAGTAGGTTGTGTAACCTGGAAGATACCTGAAGGTAGTGCTAACGTTGCATTGATATGTGGAGTTAGCATTTAAGTTCATCTACGCCACCGATCTTGAGGTCAGGTATCATCACCGTGCGAAATCTTCAGAGGCGTCTTCAACACCTTTCAGGTACGAAATACATAATGAGGTATTTCAGTCAATGGCGCCACTTGTGAGCAGCAAGATAGTGACAATGCTGTCATTGAGGCAATCCACACAAAGATGGGCTGCTTGTTGAACAGATGGTAAAGTAGATCTCATGGGCCTGGTTCTCCTGGATAGCGCTTTCCTCCCGTTGCGAGCCCTTCTCTTCAGCCCGATCAAAGAATCCCACCCGGTGTCTCGAGGTGAAAGGACGCAGAAGAGCAAGTTCGAGCAATGCCATCAATATCGTCGAGGAGGCACCCCAGAAGCTTTGCAAAGACCGTCTGAACACTGTTTCAGGAGCAGAGGAGCAATCGCAGGGAAAGAGCAGCAAGAGCAGCAAGAGCAGCAAGAACGGGATTTCAAAATCAAGAGAAAAGCGATACCGGCAGCGCGAAGTATATTGACCACAGGGGAACCATGGGACAACTACCGAGACGGAAAAGAACAGATCATCCAAAGCAGGACAACTGGAGATTTCTCAGGCAGGACAGACAGACTCTCCACAAGGCCCTCCAGCCGGAGGCAGATTAGGCCGTGGAGGCAGCACATGTACCTGGTCACCGATGAGCCACCCCATCGCGCTGATCCACACCTGGACAACGGCTGATTTGGACGGAGTGTGGGAGAGTCCTCCAGAGGTCCACCGGGGTTCCATTGTCGATAGCAGATGGAAAGATGGGAGTGGAAAGTACTGAGTCTAGGGAAAGGAGCGGCGGATGAAAGCGGCGGAAGCTTAGTCAGCAGCCGGGGATCTTCTGATGACGTTAGCACGGGCCACCGGAGAGATACCCACCAGCCCTAGAGTACATTACATGTAAGCCAGCCACTTCGATGGACCCCTTAGGTCTGCGCTTGTACTCATAGTTTATACAGAGATGAGAAGAAAGTCGTCACAGAAAAAGAGTGTAGACAAACAAGATCTTGTAGCTTGACACATTGCCTCTGTTATACATCAAGTCCAGGCCGCAAATTGATAGGTGTATGGGTCGAGTACATGCAACAGTCTCGGCTTCACAACCTGTCGTTGCGGCGTCACATAGTATCCACAACCCAGCTCCAACCCCACTGCAACTTCTGATTTCCCCTAATATCAGGACCACTTTACCACGTCTATTCCTAATGGTGCTCTGTGGCCGTCTCGTGATGCTCTCTGTCCCCTCGATACCCAACGACCTTCAATCTCCCCAGCATTTCCCCCACCGTGAAAAACCCGAGACACTCGCATGCGATGATAGCTCCTGATACCATCTCTTGTCGGCTGAGGCCCCTAACTCGACTAAAAAGATGCTCTGGAGAGATATTATTGGGGTTTGCTGTTCCTGAAAACGCGCTCATAGGATTTCTCATGGTGTTCATGACGGGTTGGAAATAAGACTGAAACGTTTGGAGATTTCTTAAGACCACGGTCAGTTAGTCATCAAGAGAGAATGGATGTTGTCTAGATTGATCGGCTGGACGTACGGTGGGGACATCTTCTGCCCTTGGAAAACGAGTCTGCCTAGCTCCAGTCCCACCCTTGAGTAATACATCGTCGGTGGAATCATTGCTAAAAGCCGCTATTAGCTCCAGTAGACTTGTGAAGCTTGTGCAACGTTTCCGAAGCTTGTAAGCCTCGATGGCGAAGCCTCCACCGCGCCCGCACTTTGGGGCGCAGGGCTGACTTCAAGGGATCACCCTCTGCAGATCAAGCAGGCATTCCCTCAGGTCGGCTAAGTCTTGACAAGCTGCACTGCTCACAAAAGAAAAGCACCTACATTGAACGAATGCGATAAGCCTTCCGGTTCTCCCTCCCATCCTCCCCAAAGCATTAGTTATCCCTTCCGTAGCTCTGCTGACACCCGACCCTGCTGACGACGTAACTCGCGAGAGACCTTCTGACGCCTTGGCGGTCGCGTTCGATGCTGTGTCTTTGGCTTTCGAAGCTGTATTGGACACCGCTTCGGAGGTAGTAGAGGCATTGCGCAAAGCGGAACGTCGTAGTGTAAGACGGGACTGCCGAAGTACGGCACGAGAGGCGGCCAAAGACATGACTAGCAGCCCAGAGAAGGAACAGGAAAACACCCAACGGACTGAGATGAATCGCAAAGGTCAATTGGTCGTGTTCAGGTTGTGAGCGTCCTTCGTGTGGCCCTCGGGAAGGTGAGGAACAGCAACTGGAACTGGCGAAAAAGAGCTTGTCGAAGCGAAAGGCTCCTGATTGGCCCATCAACGTCGACAGCAAAAGAGAGCCATCCCACTTCAGACAGTTAAGGATCCAAGACACACGGTGACATGGAGATCTTCCTGAACCTCAGCCTCAACCCGTAGTGGGCCCAGACTCGACACTACGATACAGATGGCTGGTGTTCCCCAATTTTCTATTGTCACAAGCCTTGGCATGTTCTCCTGGCCGGACTAAGAGCAACCATAATGCCATCCTGAGCACTTTCAATAGCCCGCAGCTCACTACCTTGCTGTAGGCCCTATCAAGCTCTACGCATACTTTCGTGACTTTCTTACTACTATGGAACGCACTTTAGCTATGTTTCGAGTTCAGCGTCAAGGCACAAAGATTGCATCCCATCAGAACAACGTCTTTGTCTTCGTTTCAAGTACTCTATACCTTTGGCAGAGGGTTCGTTATTGTACACAATGGCTTTGTCCCATCGTCACGCTCCTTTGTTCAATTGCATGATGTCTCACACTGTCAGTGGGTTATAAAAGGCTCAGTTGTCTGTAGCATGATCTGCAGCGCTGCATAGCCCGTCTATCACCAATCAACATTGACAGACTAAATCCCTGCCAAGATAATACAGCAATAGCGACACCATGCCAGGCCATCATCGACGGAACAGTCTGAAGGACTCCGTCAGGAGGGTTTTGGGCACATACTCGGATCCGTTACTTCCCCCGGGTGGGTTGCCATTACCATTTCACATCAGGCGGAAATTCTCCTTTGCTTCGCAGCTTCCCGATATCTCACTGCTCTCTTTGATACGTGGATTTACAGCCAGTCAATATTCATTGAAGGTCGACGATTTTCCGGAAGGCGAACCCAGAACTCCTAGGACATCACTAATCCAAGCACGACCATCTAGAGTTCAGCTGGTGATCTACGAAGAAGAAAAGCAACCGGCCATTGAACACCCAATACTTTTGGCCACGATCAATGATTTGACTCGCCCCGGCGGCTCATTACGGAGAATTCGAGGTCAGGAGAACTTGAACGGATCTACCTCCCAGACTGACTCAATTTCAGATAAGCATCATCCCTTCAACCGGAACGCGATCCCCGTGGCAAACGCGACTCAGCAGACTCGACCTCTTGGGAAGAAGCTCGGTGGCCATCGCCTCGATGCTACAACAGCAGCTAATCCATCTGGCGACAGGGCTACCGGGCAAGGCTTTGCACTGCTCGACTCCCCCATCACAAAGCATGCCAGAATTATTCCCAACTTCCTACGCTCCTTCTACATCATAGACGATCAACTTCCCGGGAATCCAATCAATGTCATGTCTCACGACATGATCCCACCTCAACATCTCCAAGATGGTGAGGGCCTTTTTCTGGATCTCGGCAATTCACTCGACTCTCCCGATCTTTTGACTCGACAAGCTCTAGATGGGGAAACCGAATATCATCTGGTCTTCTCCAGCGATCTAATCAGCCAAGAGACCGGGCAGACTCGATATTTGTTGATCGCCCAAGTCAACGTGACTCACCTACTGACAACCGAGCTTCTAGAGGTTCTGTTACGCTCCACTCAGCCTGCGGCACAGGACCCAGACGACAGAGAATGGACCTCGATGGACTGGTTCGAAGTCGCACACAACGAGCTACTCAAAGCCGGCCAGAGAAGCCATTTCGGACCCTTTCCCCCACGCAACAACCACAAGCCGAAACCTCCCCCGTCCAGGTCCCCAACCATCACCGCACTAACACAGGCTCTCAAACCCTTTTACGCCGACTTCTTCATCCTCCAACGCTCGCCTAATGGAAAGCGGTACTACGACATCACATACCTATCACGCGGCATCTTCGACAGCGGCGCCCAGGCCTGCGACGACCCGCTCAAGCACACCTCGCCGGAAGTCACCAAAGCCTTTGGACGCGGCCTGGCTAGGGAGGAGGAAGTGGCGCTGAGGATCAGATGGGGATCAGATGGGGTGGAGAAATGGCTTTACTGCGTTCCCATGTTCGGGCCGCGGTTGAGTTGCTTCCTCTGCTTCCTTTTGGATGGGAGTCTGCCTAACTTCTGGGATAATTAGATAATTCAATGAACGATATCTCTGCTCGTCGTCCGTCAGTGCAGTCAAGTGTTTACGTGAACCCAAAACGGAATCCGGGGCTCTCGTCTCCCTTCCCTTCCCGTCCTCGGCTGACGGATAGAGTAGATCAGAGTAGAGGAAGTAGACTCAGCCATGTATCGAGGACTTGCGACGTCGGAGACGATCACATCACCCCTCCACGTCCGCCACTATTCCCTCTCCCCTGCTTTCCGTTCTCCAGCCGTAAGTAGCCCATTTGGGGAAAGAATCAATTCGCACCGAACCGGGATCACCCCACAAATCTCGTTGGACTGGGGATAGTTAAGTACTCAGATACACTCGGAAGAAGCTGGATGGTCGATAAGAAGTGACCAGGCAGGGGGAACGCCGGGGAGGTGCAATTCTTTGATTGATGTCGCTATCGAGAAGGGGATGTTGATAGGGTAGTAAGGTTACGATGTAGAATCGTGTTGAATTGCGGAGTCAAGCATGTGACACGGTACGATGTTATGTCATGAAGCGAATCAGTGTGTTGCTATTGTGTTGTGCTGTTGGCGACGCTTTTGAGATAATGTTAACTTACTGTAGGTATAGACATCGTATAGAGAGTGGGAGGTCGGTCGGTCGATCTCCGCCCGAACCCCCCACCCCAACCCTCAGGCCACTCACTACCCACCTTACCTTACCTTACACTCACCATCAGCCCTCATCTATCCTCATCCTTCTCTCCAAAACATCCCTATCCTTCCCACCAGCTTCCCCTCCCGTCTACCGACTACATCCCCCCGTATTCCGCCTTCCCATCCTCTTTCTCCACCCAGCTCGCTCACCACAGAACCCCCCCGCCCTCCTCCCACCTACCTACTTACCCTATCTCGTAATGTCGACTCACCCTCACTCATCACCGAAGAAGATGAAGAAAAACATAGCCCTCTACACTACCCCGACCCACGACCTCTACCTGGGACCCGCCAGTCCCAATCTCGAGTCTGTCGTCAATGGCCATGACAACGCCAAGGTTGATGGAGAGGAACCACGCGAGGGCGAGGGACTACGCGAGGGAGAAGTCTGTGTGGCGGTACGGAGGACGGGGATCTGTGGGTTCGTTTTCATCTCATTGCCCTTCCATTTCCGTCGTCTCTTGGGCGTGGCGGGGTTGGGAAGCGGGATGGGCGGTTATTTCAGAAGGGAGTTATCGGATAACAGCCCCAACCATCCCGCCATTTAACCAACACGGTTGATTTTGGTTGCAAAAAGACTCTACTGACCTCTTGCTCTCCGACCTCCCAGCTCCGACGTCCACTTCTGGCAGCACGGCCGCATCGGCCCCATGATCGTCAAGGACGCGCACATCCTAGGCCACGAGTCGGCCGGCGTCGTGCTGGCAGTGCACCAGCCCTCGGTCACGCACCTCCGGCCGGGCGACCGCGTCGCCATCGAGCCCAACGTCATCTGCCACGCCTGCGAAGCCTGCCTGACGGGGCGGTACAACGGGTGCGAGAAGGTGCGCTTCCTGTCCACGCCGCCGGTGCACGGCCTGTTGCGGCGCTATGTCGTGCATCCGGCCATGTGGTGCCACAAGATCGGCGACATGCGCTTCAAGGACGGGGCGCTGCTGGAGCCGTTGAGCGTGGCGTTGGCGGCCATGGAGCGGGCGGGCGTGCGGCTTGGCGACCCGGTGCTGATTTGCGGGGCCGGGCCGATCGGGTTGGTGACGTTGCTGTGCTGTCGGGCGGCGGGCGCGGAGCCGATCGTCATTACGGATATCGATGAGGGGAGGTTGAAGTTTGCGAAGGAGCTGGTGCCCGGCGTGCACACGCATCTCGTGCAGAAGGTTGCGCCGGAAGAGACGGCGGCGAGGATTGTCGAGTTGGCGGAGATGAGACCGGCGATTGCGCTGGAATGCACGGGGGTCGAGAGCAGTGTCGCGACAGCAATCTGGTCCGTCAAGTTCGGCGGCAAGGTCTATGTGATTGGGGTGGGCAAGAACGAGATGAACCTCCCTTTCATGCGTCTGAGCACGCAGGAGATCGACCTGCAGTTCCAGTATCGCTATTGCAACACGTGGCCGAGAGCCATTCGGTTGGTGAGGAGTGGAGTGATCGAGTTGGGGAAGCTGGTGACGCATGAATATGATCTGGAAGAAGCCGTGAAGGCTTTTGAGACGGCTGCCGATCCGTCGACGGGCGCGATAAAGGTTATGATCAAGACTGATGAGTGAGTTTAGCGTTTGTTCCCTGCTGCGTTTCCCTAGCGTGCGTTCGAGGTGCTGTGGCTTGTTAAAACGGTATATAGATATATGACTTGATGAAATGACATGGCTGATATTGAGCATGTTGTCAATATTTGTCTCATGGTGATAGTGAGATCGGTCTAGATCAACAAAGTTCATACAGCAAGAAGACATCTGTAGCATGTCAACGTACAATGGCTGCTAGCCTGGAGATCGGGAAGTAGTTTCGAAGTGGGAACACTGCCAACATGACCTTCTAATCGATGAAGAGTCCCCATCAAGCGCAAGAATCACAGTACTCAGGACAGCGAAGTCGTAGCTTCCACGAAGAAGGCCAAAACTATGAACGCTCTTCCAGACCAGTCGAAGCCCAGCTCTCGCCACTGGATATGCGTACCAGCGCTTTCGAAGAATCTTCGAATGCAGGCGAAGCTTCTTGAAACCGCAGGAAAGCACCGATACCGTACCAGAGTCTGGTCCTGAGAATAGAACGCTAGCGCCGTATCCATGGGTCCATGTGTCAAGGTATTGAGTACAATTCTTTATACCGTCGAGAAGCCTCTTTCCTAAGCTCCTGAGCACTCCATGACCGAAAGGTAAACGGAGTATGGCCATGAATGATCCGTTTTTGACCAGTTCCGAGCTGGCTATGCCTCCAGGATGACCGTGAAGAGCGCGGTGGGGAAATCAAATCATTGGGTATGGATTTCTGAGTCTAAGTAAAGCCAGTGATCCCAGAGTTGTTTGAGGGTAATGATTTCAGAGTATTTTTGGAGCCGATGAGCCCTACTTGAGTTGCCGCAAGATAAGGTTTGGAGTGTCGTCGTGTGCGTGGATTGTCGGCGTAGGCTGGTCCTGGTATGTGGAGGAGGTTAAGACTCTAGAGAGGCTTCATGACTATTAGTTTCGGTACCGCATAGGCTGACAACGTGAAGCAATATGCGAACATCGCGTGCAGCGTACAGTGTAATTAGCCAGTATAGTGAGGAGGCCCTGTTTCGAAGATAGTCTTTCCGGCGAACCTCTCCGGTGGACTAGCTCCAATGGGACCTCTCCAGATAATAGTTGATGATACCAGACGCAGTAAATCCATCTCTGGTAGTGGGGAGGGAGTTGAGGTTCGGTGGGTGTCTTGAAGAAGACGAATAATCGGTACCTTTCCCTTGCCTGTGGCGGTCTGATTGTGGAATGAGACTAGTCTTCGCTGAGCAAGCCAGCTTTTGGCTCCTTTCTTTATATTCTATTTCAAGTAGTCGGCAAAGGGAATTGTTGAGCCCTGTCAGATTGCAAATCACAAGGTATGGAACGGTGATCATTCAGGAGTTGTCCGAGATAGAGAAAGTCCGCACAAGAGTCAACAACCCACACAGAGAGATTGATATAAGTACTTGATCACATCACCAAGGAAGAACGTAGAAAATCAGATAGCCATGCGAGGGCTATATGAAGGGAAAGTACAACTCATGCCGCTGATTGATGAGAAAGCGTGGGGCGACATCATCTCCCCTTCTTCACCTACTCAGAGGACCTTATGCGCTCGGGAACACCACAGCTGGCACAGATTATTTAACTTGGAGGCGAGACCTCACGTTCCGACGGAAGCACCAGGTCTAGCTAGGCCTTCAAGCCAGGCTGAGGTGAACAACCCGAGTCCGCACAAGGTCAAGCTGCCTTGGAGGTTGGCGAACGTAAAAGAAGGGATCGAGCTTCTCTCCGAGGGTTCTCTGGAAGACAGAAACAGGCACCGTCCATGGAGTAGATACCAACCTTATCCTCCTTTTGCGATCCTCGAGGCCGTAGTCCTCCGCCCTCCCGAACATTGTGCTGGACATGACTCGGGTCTGTATGAGAATTCTCGGACATCTAAGCAAGAACGGGTACGGATATTATAAAGTTCAGGGACGGCTGACTGCCGAGTCGTCGATTCTTCCGCTGCGCATCCTCGCTGGTTCCGAGAGTGCCACCTCGGTAGGACGCTTGGACGCTGGACGCTGCGCGCTGCGCGAAGCGCGGTCAGTTCTTCGGTGCGATAAGGTACAGGGACAGAAAGTCAATGGAAGGAAGCATATCCATCCACATCCAATCCTTCGCAACTACCAGTACCTCAACAGACACGTGCTTCGACTTTCTGCACGGCACAATGCGCATTCGATAGAGTACACTACAACTAAGGTACCCGCCTCCCACGCCGAAGACAGTCAGCCACTCCAGTCTGCATTGTTGAGAGAAGCACCTTACCTGACTTTGTACTGAGATTATGATAGATCAGATCCCGAACGAAAACGAAAACAATCGTCGTTACGCTCGTGTGGGGTGACAGTGCAGTGGCATGCGCCTCTCTGATATCCATATCCATAGCTAGCTATCCACCTCAATAGCCATAGACGTAGCCATGATGCCATGTATGGAGTATGAGGTCTTCGTGAGCACATCGACCTGTAAGGTAAGGTAGGTAGGTACTCAAGTAAGGTAAGGTATTATTCGTAGATTACGGCATGTCGTGCCTGGGGCTCTGATGGTGCTTGACTCTTGTCCCCTTCCGAGTTTGTGAGATGTGATCTGAGGTAAGGGGAGGGTAACCTGGAAGTTACCAGGTATTTCCTACGGGTCTAAAGTACGGAGTACCTAACCTACCTAGGTGGAGCTGCTGCTGCTCGCGCGAGACTTTTGGCCACAGGTCTTGTCTCATGCCCATCTGGATTGGATTGGATTGGTTAGGTACATCTGCGTGGAATCACAACTCGAGTATTCGTAGTAAGAAACAAGGTACTTATATCTTTGTTCCAAGGTCATTTGAACAGATTAGTCACCATCTCTTATGCCCCCAGTGTTAAAGCAGCGAATGGTGCTAACCACGATATGATCCGAGCTCCATCCGTTCGGCCTTGGGTACGAAGTAACTACTTGTTGTATACCTCCAAAGTGCTGTGAGAACCCAAGGGAAGAGGGTTTGATAGAACCGCCGAATTCGATGATAATAATGAATGCATGATGTTTACAGTTTCGTTGTATATCTGACTCTGTGTCTATGAGATGGTGCAAAGTATCTCCACCGCAAAATGCGGAGACATGTCCGCTCTCCGAAATCATCACGTTGAACATAAGGTACGGTATGTAGGTTCAAAGCATTACCGGGCTCGAGCCGACCTCAGCCCGAACTTGCACCGTTTCCGACTTAGGGCATCAATGGTCCTGTTTTCTAGTGTCAAGGTACCCCGTAGTTCCTCGGGGTCTCTATCCTCAACCGTGAGTAGTGTCTAGGTACTCTTTTAGATTTCCCCATGGTGTTAGCACCCGGCCAGATGCGAGGAGTTGGAGGTTTTATATTTCGCTCTTGCTCGGCCTCGGCTGGTACGGCAGTCGAAGTCACCGCTATAGTGATCGTTCGGTGAGGCAGATCTGAGCCCCAGTTACGCTGACCAATTCCGTACGATTCGTTCGCTCTGTTGTCACTCCTCCGCCGTGGTCATGGAGATCGATCGTCTCGTGTGTGCACGGACAGTGGCAAAAGATACAGTCTGTGCTCTTCCTCAAGATAGGCATCGCGTGGTTTTTGGAGAGAGCCTCAAAGCTGTGACCCCTCATCTGCCCTCCGAGTGCTATCCAATGTTCGTCTTGCTACGGCCACCTCTCTGCTAGGGATGATTGGGAGTCCTCCTCCCTGCTGATTTAGTCTGAAGTGATGGCTGAGTGATGTGATGACTTGCATACTACTCTAGAGGTGGCGCCCTGATTAATTCTCCCGATATTATTGTCTAGGTATAAGGTAGTGTGTAAGTTGAAAGGTGGAGACCGGCGCTTTTTGAAAAGAACACCCTTGCTAACCCTAGTCTGAACATCCCTGCGTTAGCGCCGTGATGGTACTGTACAAGGCAAGGAAGCATACTTGGAAAGCACCCAGTATTAGTAGCGAGAACGACGCTGCAATAGAATTAGAGCCCGGGCCATCGAGCAACAGATTGAGAGACTTTTGATCGCTGAATGTGCAGGAGAAAACAGTTCATTTCGTGTACCAGTCTATAAGACTGTTGATGTTATTAGGGTCGTCGTCACGCTCGGCTGGCGTCACCCGAATCATTCGTGTAGCATCGGCAGTGTCTGCCCCTTCTCGACTGCCCCAGGTAGTCTGACCCATGTAGTCAGTACCAGGACGCTTGGTTCGCTGCGGGGCCCAGCCTCTCTGCTGGACCGTGGATATTGAACTCACCACATTCAGGGTCAGCATCGCGTAAAGCTTGATAAAGCCATGAAAATAACCGAACAGGATGGACAAGGGTACGAACACAAAATCGATCGGATACCGGATGTAGTGACCTAGCAGTTTGATGAACTTGCTGATCAACATCCATGAAGCAAATATACTCGAAACGACCACGCGCGACTGTGGATCCCAGGATGCTGTGGCCTGGCAACAAAGGTAGACGAGCAAGGCATCACCGATCAATGCCGGTGGTGACAATGTCGTCAGATGAACTGCGTATGCGCTCCACGGTTGCTGCCTTTACCCCGGGTCAGCATGAACCAAGATTGGTAGCCGAAAAAGCACATGTCAGGCCGGAATGAGAAGGGCTCAGTGCGCAAAGGGTCAAAGTACAGTTGAATCGACAAGGTACACGGTCGATAAAGTGGGTAAAATGATACGAACTACACGGACCTCCAAATATGTCTCTCCACAAACATGCTGGTAAGGTTACTCCGCCAATTGCTGCGGGACCATCGCAAACATTGCTTGAAAAACATCGGGTTGTCTTCTAGAGTGGTCTGCACCTCGGCCTCCTTGTGATATTGGATGTAGGTTTTCCAGCCATGCGATACGGTCCACCTGGTAATGAAATTGTCGTCGTCGGCGTTGAGATGATACCTGCAGAGCCAGGACTCATTGGTGAAACTGTAGGTAAAGGCCTCATCCTGGAGCATACCAGTACGATAGGCCACCGTCCGACCCGAAAGACACGGGAGTCCTCCATCCACGTGCGTACAGGCAGCACAGTCAAAGTTCCTCCGCTCTAGATACAACGCTCCGATGAAGTTGTAGATGCGCTGCAACGCTTTCGGTCTCTCCGCTCGTCGCAGTCGCTGACAAGTCCCCACTCCACCCATCTTTGGATCCTCGAAAGGCGCCAGCATCCAGTAGAGTATCCTCGAGGGCCAAGTGACGTCGTCATCAGCGAAGATGGTAATCTTCGTTTGGACTTCCGGTATGGCTCGAGCCATCTGGCGCCGTTTGTTGGGTTGCGCTACACTGAAAACGCGAATCCGGGACGTCTCCATACATTTGACCATTTCCCATGCACGTTTGACGTGTGCATCAATGGTCACTAGCAATATCTCAAACGGCTCGGAGCTGAGTAGGGACTGGATGGTCTCCCGCAGCTCTCCTCCGTCCCCGTCAATGGTAGGAATTATAATGGTGACATCCTGGGATCTCAGCGTAGGGTTCGCTGGTACAGGAAAGGGCCGGAAGGTCCAGAACGCAAATAGATTGACGATTAGGCGTGTATAACGATACAGACTGGCTCAGGGAGGCTCGCGTCAGCCGTCATAACTTTTCGACCCGAGAGCCACGAATAGGCGTCATGCCGCCACGAGACAGACCCATTACTTACAAAAGAAGGACGAAAAGCTCAAGCCAAGACAACATGTTGACATGGAACGAGTGTATTAAACGCTCGAGTAATGAAAGCAGTCACAGTATCCATTGCGTATCAAAAGTCCTCCGACGGACCCGCAAGGTCTATATATTCCATTAAGCCACTTCTCCTCCCAAGGAAGATGACATGCGAGCTCCATCGAGGATTCTTGGGAAAGTTTCGTATGCTGGGATGTGAAGTCAGAATTGTTGCGCAACGACGAAACATAGCGGACGAAAAGGGTCGCCTGCATTGGACTAGAGATCGTCATGCCGTGCCGATTGAACGTTGTAAATTGTATCTATTCCTTTTCCATGGCCATAAGATACCTAGTAAGATCCCTACCTGAATCGTAATACTCCAAAGCCATTATCATTGATGTGCAAGTAAGTATGAGCTGCAGAGGCGGCTGCACTTTTTTGCGCCATGTTTCTTTGGGTGTGCAAAACACAGGTAAGGTGTAGGGACCTAAGGTACCTACATTAGTACCTTACCTTAGGTACCTTAGGTAGTCGAAGATAGCGTAGCGTATACTCTAAGGTACGGGTAGAGCAGAGACGAAATGCAGAGACGACGAGAGAGACGACGTCTCGAGGCGCCTGCTGCTCGTTTCATGGCGTCCGCTGCTGCAAGGTATCGAGTACCTCGACAACCCAGCACCATACTTCCTGGTGGCCAAGTAGTCGATACCGTCCCTTCTCTTGCCTTCTGCCTTTCTTACTTGTACTTCGTAAGTACCTTAACTTATGTACAATGATCCAGAGTCGTGACAGGAGGGGCTGGATGATATTGCCGGAACTGGAGGCCGCGTCAAAGCTCAATGAGACTGTCGAAATGTATGAATTTGTCTGTGAGCACTATCTTGGATGAAACAAAATGCACCAGTCTTACATCTCTGAAGCACAGAGTTTCGATGAAAGCAAGGGCCCAGTGCCCACCTTAGAGGAAATAGGCTTCAAACCGGTCGATGAAGGGAAGGGAAAGCCTTCGGTGGAATATAAAGTGTCGGTAGTATAATCGCCCGTGGGCGTGTTCTGCGTCCGAGCACGAGGCGTCGTCAATGGCTTGAGACTAGTTCCTGACGAATAAGACAAGTCCGTTCTATGGCACCAGTCGGCACACGCTGGTCGATGCTCATGAGCTGCCAAGAGTTCGATGAAGCAATGCGGAGAGTGTGCCATTCTGCCGATAGCCAATCTATCTGCGGTGCTTTCGAAAGATTTAGCGGCTGTGCCTGCATGCGGATGATGCTCCTGGAACCTATCGAAAGATGCGTTTGGCAGAAGCGATACGCACGCTTACTGCGGCCTCGTCAAAGCTCCCAGGTATGCGACATGCACCTTTCTAGGGACTGATAAAGGTACATGACGAAACGCAGTCTAACGGTGCAGATTGCGTGGGGGTTACTGGCCCTCTCCGTACCGGCGAAGAATCTTGGTCAGTAATACGATGACGGATTGGACTTAAAGAGAAACGCAGAGACAAGGAATCAAGAAGGTAAACTCGAAAGATGTGTCCTTGGTTACACTGCGGCACAAGGGCTTGTTGCGGATGACCCTCGGAGCGAACTGGTTGTAAATGCGTGCCGGAGCGCGCTGTCCAAACGACTGACAGACGCGACCTCGGGACATAAGGGTTACTTCATCGGCCGATGTACACCGTTCGGCGGGAGAGGAGCCAGGAGGTACACCATCTTCACACCATGCCCCCGTAGATGCATGGAATTGTGGCGCTCATGATCTCCCGGGCGTGTGGGAAGGTGCTTCCCCGTCTTTAGCGACGGGCTTATTCTCAAGCTTGCCGTGCGGTATCCGGGGTTGCCTCAGATTCGGGATGAAGATGGTGCCATGATTGGCGTGCATGTAGACTTCCATGTCAACAGAATTTGGCAACCGACGGCAGAGCTGCATTTTTGGACGCATTGGAGCTCGAAATCATGTCGAGACGTGCGCCATCCGGCAGATGTGCAATCCAATCGCACGAGAAAATAGAATGTATTTCCCTGTCTCTTCAGCGTCGCGACGCAGACTCGATGGAAATAGACGCCTCTCATGGACTCCATAGAGTCCGCAGTCCTCGTCTGCAGTCCTGGTTTTCGTCCGCATAGACATGGCTGGTGTTACTGCCCAGATCGATGAGTCAATCTACAGGCACTGGGGACACGCTGGGGTAAGCCTCAGCTGGTACGTTCTGTGTTCATACTTGTGATAGACCAATCCCAAGGCTGATAGTAGGACCGACGATACAGCAGAATGTTGACTATTACATGAACAAGTTGCCTTATTGCAGAATGCGTTTAGGCAGGCAGAAGCCTTCAACACGATCTCATAGATTTCTCAGTCGCTACCATAAGCTACCATAACAGTTCAGTACCGCTCTCGTACGGTTCAGTGTGATAATATCCGAGCTTACTTCGCATGATAAAGACAGGTGCAGAGGCTCGGCCAGAGTTAGGTGTATACACAACATCTTGGTCCAGAGTAGAACCTCGCCGGGATCCACCCCGCCTAGGTTAATCAGGTGCTTTATAGATGTCCTCGATAACACCAGTCCCTTGCGTTGAACACTACTTCAAGCTCCACCCCACCAAACACACCGACGGCGGCATGGAGATCGTAGTTGCCCTCCAGTCCGTCGACACCCAAGTCGTTGTCAGCATCCAGCTCCTCGTGCAGATCCCATCCACCCTCTTTCCTGCCATCTCTCGTGAAGAATACCCCCACCACCAGCGGCGATGCCGAGGGGCGTGCGTCATACCCAGGCGGGCTGTCTGGAATCGAGAAAGTCATCCCAAGCCCGACCGTCTGACCCACCTTGGTTGGGGAGGTGAAGTCTTTGCCGCCCCAAGTATCATTCACGTATCTCCTCCCATCATCACCATGGACCGCCAATGAACCGCGTTCCCAGCCTGGCATTCTCCACGTCGGGTACGGCAACGCGCAAAACCCCAGTGCTAGCGAGCTCTCGTCTGTGCCTCTACCGCCACCGAGGGACAGAACCCGCACTTCGAGATAAATCGTTTTGGTGGCCCTGGTCCTCAAAGGCGAGTCCACTTGCGCAAAGTAGAGGGGCAGATTGCTCAAGAGACATGAGTCCCTGGAACCTGCCCTGGTTCTACCCTTCCATGCGCCTATGCGTGACGTGGTCAAGTTACCATTGAATTCTCTTGGTGCTATCAGCCGGACGTCACCGTGGTTTACGCTACCGTACTCGGCATTGTTGGGCAATCGTGGCTGGTAGAGCGGATACATCTGACACCACGCATGAGCGTGATCCGCCTCCGAAAGACTTGCGTTGCCGGCCGGACTTGACTCGTGCCCTAGGCTAGGTGGTGGAGGTAAGAGAGAGGTGTCCGGAATGACGGTCCAGTCGTGATTTGCTGGTGCATCGTCCTTGGACTGGTGTGAGGGCGGGGGACCCGGCGGGGGTGCATATTGCTCCTGATGTGAAGGAGGCGGCCCCGCAGATGGTGAGTATTGTACGACGTGTGAAGGCGGTGGCCCTGGGGGTGGTGTGTATTGTTCGCGGTGCGAGGGTGGTGGTCCCAGGGGTGGTGCGTACTGTTCGCGATGTGAAGGTGGAGGGCCAGGAGGAGGTGTCAAATCCGCTTGTGATCGTTCCGAGTCTGGCTGCTTTTCAGTCGCAGTCACAGGATAGTGGCCAGTAGCAGTGTTGTCGCCTTCAGATGACGAAGGTCCACCAATCTTGGCGGGCACATCACCCTTCAACGATTTGAAGAAACCCATTGTTTTCTTTATGACTCTGACGGTCGAGCGGCTTGAATTGTGTCCTTGGAAGGAAAAGTGAGTAAGTTATTTGTGCTCGGTCCATACCTCCCTTAAGTGAATGGTTATTAGTTTACATCGAGGCGTGGCAGAATACCGTAGTGTCAGGGCGGTGTCACTACATAGCCCGCTTGGCATTACGCTGGTCGTATCCAAGGTTGCACGCAAAAGACTCCACGCCATTTCTACAGATACCCCAACATCATAACATGAACCCATGAATCAAGGTCAAACGCCGCCGCTATCTCTGGTTATAAAATACTTGGAAAAGATTACTCCAGTAACAATGACTCCCCGCTTTGCAATGCCGCAAATCTGACGTCTCTGATGTCCGCGAAATTAATCTCGTCTGACACGGAACTCCTACTCGTTCTTTCCTTTTCGAGCGCTTCTTCAAATGTCACGGTCCTCCGCCAGAGGAAGGGCGCCAGAATGCCACGACTCTTTTTCCGCTCATCATGAGTCGCTACCCAGTACTTTGCCTTGAGCAGCCGTTGCAGCCGGAGACCTTTATGAGCTCCAAGGTTTAGCTGCGTAGTGCTGCTGATACTCATGTCGTCAAGACCATGCACGAGCGCAATGGCTGTGACCGGAGGTATTGCTGATGGCATACACCGGAACTGATCGGCGTAGGAGCCATGGGGAGAATATACGATGGCCTCAGCAGCGTCTTCTTCCAATGTCCCACATGTTGTTTCTGCAGCTATGTTGAAGACGAAGAGTAAAGCGGAGTGCAAGTACCGCATGTCTTTCTCTTGTACCAATCTGGATATCCCTAGCCAATCCGGCAGAGGCCAAAGAGACGTAGTCCTCCAGTCCGCAACTCTATCCGGGAAGGTCGGCGTGTCTAGAACAAGCGCGAACCGGTCCCAGGATCTTATGATCTCTGCCGCTTTCTGACATGTTCTCAGCGTGTTGCAACCAGCAAGCTCCGTCTCGTACTTACCGCAGTTGCGAGGATCGGAACCTCCCTATCCACCTGTTCTAAGGTTTCTCTATGGCAATGGTCGGTAAATTCGTGCGATATCACCACAACATCAATATAGGAACGTGGCGGCACTGCACGGCCAGCGAGCTTTCTTGATGTCCTTCGGCTACCACTCGAACTTTGGGTCATTTCTTGAACATCTCGTAGTCGATCGTCCAAGTCGGCGATGGTCTTAACGCTCGGCTCGACCACGTGCCATTGCTTGGAGAACCATGAAGCGATGTCGCTCTGAGGCCCTTGCAGCCATGGATCGATGAGTATGTTGAAATGAGTCCTTCCACTGGCTGGCAATGCATGTTGCGGGTATGGTATCTGAAGTAGCCAGGTTGTATCGGCATTGAGGTGGGTTAGGACGGGTCGTTGCGTGGCGAAGGCTCGGTGGATGGAGTCCTGGAGGTCCCTGTGCAGCTGTATTGACGATTCATCCATGACAGCGAACGCATCATCCACGTCACCGCAACAGTTTGATGTGGTCCATTGATACTCTCATCGACCGAAACGTGCAAGCACCACCAATTTGTCGTAAGGTAGTCGCTGTTGTGTTGTCGGCCTGGAACAGTAAGTTGATCTTCGCGTGTTTCGGGTGTTGGATGATGATGACAAACAAAGCATGGTACAGCTTCAAAGCTTTAAGCAAAGCAAGGATTATTTGTTGCTTTTTATTAACTTACCTTATGCATGAATCTCACTCCTCACTGGAAACGATCTCATTATTATTGGCCTTGGCATTTCTAATCATGACGAGATTGCAGCTTCGTGGCAAATGCCAATGTGGCCCAGTATGTTTATGATTGATCAACCTGTTGAGAAGAGATGAGAAGAGCATTCACATCCCCAACTCCTTTGATATCACTTGAGGCTTTCTTTGATTACTTCTTCACTAGAATTAATCCGTCGATCTGCTCCCTCGCGAGGACCAACGATACAAATAGGTAGGTAGGTAATTTATTCCGCCCGGAGGCACTACGCCTAAAGGGCTCTAGCGCTATCATCCTGTCAAAACTATTGCTACGTCCATGTCCCACAAAAAGCCCTTACTGAAACGTCTTTTTCT
>JAABUY010001302.1_pt1 | contig 34451 bp, 35 predicted proteins | sample 5560271 | NCBI WGS metagenome assembly JAABUY01 (sample SAMN10711886, study PRJNA513374) | rock metagenome | isolation source: Antarctica rocks | place: Antarctica: Victoria Land, University Valley | reverse complement strand
GCGCAGCTGCACGAAGCCCGCGCCGAGGCCTCGAAGATCCGTGAGGACGCCAAGGCCCAGGGCGCGGCGATCATCGCCGAGCTGCGGGAGAAGGCCAACGCCGAGTCGGCCCGGATCACCGAGAGCGCCCACAAGCAGATCGAGGCCGAGCGCCAGCAGGCGATCGTCCAGCTGCGCGGCGAGGTCGGCCGGCTCTCGACGGACCTCGCCAGCCGCATCGTCGGTGAGTCGCTGCACGACGAGACCCGCCAGAAGGGCATCGTCGAGCGCTTCCTCTCCGAGCTCGAGTCCGGTGCGGTCAAGCCGGAAAGGGTTGGCGGCGACAGCGCCGGCGACAGCGACAGCGCCGGCGACAGCGCGGCGGTCTCCACGGCGGCCGGCGCGTCGGAGCAGGACAACTGATGCAGGGCTCTTCGCGCGCCGCGGCCCTTGCCGGCCGGACCGCCCTGCGGACCGCCCTCGAGTCCGGGACGGACCAGACGAGCCTGGCGGAGGACCTGTTCGGCATCACGGCGGCGATCGACGACAACGCCGCGCTGCGCCGGGCCCTGGCGGACCCGTCGCGTGAGGGCGCTGCGAAGGCCGACCTCGTCGGGCGGCTGTTCGACGGCAAGGTGAGCCCGGTCGCGGTGGAGCTGCTCAAGACGCTGGCCTCCCAGCGCTGGGCCACCGAGCGCGACCTGGCCGACACCGTGGAGAGCCTCGCGGTCGAGACCGCGATCGCGAGGGCCGAGGAGGCCGGACGCGCCGACCAGGTCGAGGACGAGCTCTTCCGGTTCGAGCGGATCGTCGCCGGCAACGTCGGCCTGCGCGACGTGCTGACCGACCGCCGCGGGGACGTCCACGGCAAGGACGAGGTCGTCAGCCGGCTCCTGCAGGGCAAGGCGTCCGGGGCGACGATCCGGCTGGTCCGCCAGGCCGTCCTGGCTCCCCGCGGGCGCCGCTTCGACCGGGTGCTCGAGGCCTACCTCGCCATCGCCGCCACCCGCCGCAAGCAGCTCGCGGCCACCGTCACCACCGCGGTCGACCTCGACGCAACCCAGCGTGAGCGGCTGGTCACGGCACTGGCCACCCACTACGGCACCGCGGTCCACCTCAACGTCGTTCTCGACCCCGCCGTTCTCGGCGGCATCCGCGTCCAGATCGGCGACGACGTCGTGGACGGGACCATCCTGCGCCGGCTCGACACCGCCAAGCGACACTTCGGCGCCTGAGACAACGCGCACACTTGCAGCACGACCACCGAACCACCGAGCACCACAGCCCGCCTCGGCTCCTGGACAGGGAGCCGGCAACCGAGGAGAAGAGACACCATGACGGAGCTTTCGATCCGTCCGGACGAGATCCGGGACGCACTGGACCACTTCGTCCAGTCCTACGAACCGGGTGCGGCCTCCCGCGAGGAGGTCGGCCGGGTGACCGACGCCGGTGACGGCATCGCCCACGTCGAGGGGCTGCCCTCCGCCATGACCAACGAGCTGCTCCAGTTCTCGGACGGCACCCTCGGCATCGCCCTGAACCTCGACGTCCACGAGATCGGCGTCGTCGTCCTCGGCGACTTCAGCGGCATCGAGGAGGGCCAGGAGGTCAAGCGCACGGGCGAGGTCCTCTCGGTCCCCGTGGGGGACAAGTTCCTCGGCCGGGTCATCAACCCGCTCGGCCAGCCGATCGACGGCCTCGGCGAGATCGAGGCGGAGGGCCGTCGTGCCCTGGAGATCCAGGCGCCCTCCGTCATCCATCGCAAGTCGGTCCACGAGCCCCTGCAGACCGGCCTCAAGGCCGTCGACGCCATGACCCCGATCGGCCGCGGCCAGCGCCAGCTCATCATCGGTGACCGCCAGACCGGCAAGTCGACCGTGGCCATCGACACGATCATCAACCAGAAGCGCAACTGGGAGTCCGGCGACCCCGACCAGCAGGTCCGCTGCATCTACGTCGCCATCGGCCAGAAGGGCTCGACCATCGCGGGCATCAAGGGGACGCTCGAGGAGTCGGGGGCCCTGGAGTACACGACGATCGTCGCCGCGCCGGCGTCGGACGCCGCAGGCTTCAAGTACCTCGCGCCCTACACCGGTTCGGCCATCGGGCAGCACTGGATGTACGACGGCAAGCACGTCCTCATCGTCTTCGACGACCTGAGCAAGCAGGCCGAGGCCTACCGGGCCGTCTCGCTCCTCCTGCGCCGTCCGCCGGGCCGCGAGGCCTACCCGGGGGACGTCTTCTACCTGCACTCGCGACTGCTCGAGCGCTGCGCCAAGCTCTCCGACGACCTGGGCCACGGCTCGATGACGGGTCTGCCGATCATCGAGACCAAGGCCGGTGACGTCTCGGCCTACATCCCGACCAACGTCATCTCGATCACCGACGGACAGATCTACCTGCAGGCCGACCTCTTCAACGCCAACGTGCGCCCGGCGATCGACGTGGGCGTGTCGGTGTCCCGGGTGGGTGGCGCCGCGCAGGTCAAGGCGATGCGGGAGGTCGCGGGCCGGCTCAAGCTCGACCTCGCGCAGTACCGCGCCATGGAGGCGTTCGCGATGTTCGCCTCCGACCTCGACCCGGCCTCCCGGGCCCAGCTCGCCAAGGGCGCCCGGCTCGTCGAGCTGCTCAAGCAGAAGTCGGCCAGCCCCTTCCCCATCGAGGAGCAGGTCGTCAGCATCTGGGCCGGCACGACGGGTCAGCTCGACTCGATCAAGGTCGAGGACGTGCGCACCTTCGAAGCCGAGTTCCTTGACTACCTGCGCCGCGAGAAGAAGGGCCTGCTGGACGGGATCCGCGAGACGGGCAAGTTCGACGACGACAGCCGCTCGGGTCTCGAGGAGGCGGTCAAGGCGTTCAAGGTCCAGTTCGGCGGGGAGGCACCGCAGGACGACCGGCGCACCGACATCGGCAGCGAGGCGACGCCGGAGGACCTGCAGGAAGAGGACATGGACCAGGAGCAGATCGTCCGCCAGAAGCGATAGCCGACCACCCGAGGCGTATGCCGTGAGCCCGGCCGGGGCTTTCGGCGCACCGCGTGACATGAGCGGGTTTGACGGCATACCAAGGCAGTTCGCAACGGAACCAGCACGACGAAGCACAGAGAGGCGGCAGGTGTGGGAGCACAGATGCGGGTCTACCGCCAGCGCGTCCGGTCCGTCCAGGCGACCAAGAAGATCACCCGGGCGATGGAGCTCATCGCCGCGTCCCGGGTGGTCAAGGCGCGCCAGCGGGTCGAGGAGGCCACTCCGTATGCCGCCGCGCTGACCCGGGCGCTGTCGGCGCTGGCGACGTACTCCAACGAGGTGCACCCGCTGACGACCGAGCGCGAGGAGGTCCGCCGGGCGGCCGTCGTCGTCATCGCCGGCGACCGGGGGCTGTCCGGCGCCTACAACTCCTCGGTGCTCAAGGAGAGCGAGCAGCTCGTGCGCCGGCTCACGGAGGAGGGCAAGGAGGTCGTGCCCTACCTCGTCGGGCGCCGCGCCGTCTCGTTCTACAAGTTCCGCCGGCGCGAGTATGCCGCGGAGTGGAGCGGGTTCTCCGACAAGCCAATGTACGACGCGGCCAAGGAGATCGGCAGCCGCATCGTCGAGGACTTCCTCAAGCCGTACGACGAGGGCGGGCACGACGAGGTGCACGTCGTCTACACCCGGTTCAAGAACATGGTGACCCAGGAGCCGCGGGTGCTGCGCCTCGTGCCGCTCGAGATCGTCGAGGGCGAGGATAAGCCCGAGGCCGACGACGTGCTGCCGCTCTACGAGTTCGAGCCGAGCGCGGGTCAGGTGCTCGACGCCCTGCTGCCGAAGTACGTCATCTCCCGGATCTGGACCTGCCTGCTCAGCGCCTCGGCGTCGCAGATGGCCGCCCAGCAGCGGGCGATGAAGTCCGCCACGGACAACGCCGATGCCCTCATCAAGACCTACACCCGGTTGGCGAACCAGGCTCGCCAGGCCGAGATCACCCAAGAGATCAGCGAAATCGTGGGCGGCGCCGACGCCCTCGCGTCCGCCAAGTGAAGGAAGACGATCATGACTGCCACCGAGACTGAAACTGCCGCCACCACGACGGCCGGCTCCACCGGGCGGGTCGCCCGGATCATCGGCCCCGTCGTCGACGTCGAGTTCCCCGTCGACGGCATGCCCGAGCAATACAACCTGCTCACCACCGAGGTGGACCTCGGAGGAGAGAAGAAGAACCTCAACCTCGAGGTCGCCCAGCACATCGGCGACAACATGGTCCGGGCCATCTCGCTGCAGCCCACCGACGGCCTCGTCCGGGGCACCTCGGTGCAGGACACCGGCGGTCCGATCAGCGTGCCCGTCGGCGACGTCACCCTCGGCAAGGTCTTCAACGCCACCGGTGACTGCCTCAACCTCGAGGAGGGCGAGAGGCTCGACGTCAAGGAGCGCTGGGGCATCCACCGCAAGGCGCCGGCCTTCGACCAGCTCGAGTCCAAGACCGTCATGTTCGAGACCGGCATCAAGGTCATCGACCTGCTCACCCCCTACGTCGAGGGCGGCAAGATCGGCCTCTTCGGTGGTGCCGGTGTCGGCAAGACGGTGCTGATCCAGGAGATGATCGCCCGCGTCGCCAAGGACCACGGTGGGGTGTCGGTGTTCGCCGGCGTCGGCGAGCGCACCCGCGAGGGCAACGACCTCATCGTCGAGATGGAGGAGGCCGGCGTCCTGGGCCAGACCGCCCTGGTCTTCGGCCAGATGGACGAGCCGCCGGGCACCCGCCTGCGCGTGGCCCTGTCCGCGCTGACGATGGCGGAGTACTTCCGCGACGTCCAGGGCCAGGACGTGCTGCTCTTCATCGACAACATCTTCCGCTTCACCCAGGCCGGTTCCGAGGTCTCCACCCTCCTCGGCCGGATGCCGTCCGCCGTCGGCTACCAGCCCACCCTCGCCGACGAGATGGGCGTGCTCCAGGAGCGGATCACCTCGACGCGGGGTCACTCGATCACCTCGATGCAGGCGATCTACGTGCCGGCCGACGACTACACCGACCCGGCGCCGGCGACGACCTTCGCGCACCTCGATGCGACGACCGAGCTCTCCCGCGAGATCGCGTCGCTCGGCATCTACCCCGCCGTGGACCCGCTGACCTCCACGTCGCGGATCCTCGACCCGCGCTACATCTCCGAGGACCACTACAACACCGCGGTGCGGATCAAGCAGATCCTGCAGAAGAACAAGGAGCTGCAGGACATCATCGCCATCCTCGGCATCGACGAGCTCTCCGAGGAGGACAAGGTCCTCGTCAACCGGGCCCGCCGCATCCAGCGCTTCCTGTCGCAGAACACCTACGTGGCCAAGCAGTTCACCGGCATCGAGGGCTCGACGGTCTCGCTGGCCGACACGGTCGAGGCGTTCACGAAGATCGCCGACGGCGACTACGACCACGTCGCCGAGCAGGCCTTCTTCATGTGTGGTGGCCTCGACGACGTCGAGCGTCAGTGGGACGAGATCCAGAAGAACCTCTGAGGGCTGACGCCGCCCGGCTCGCCTCCGCTCCGACCAGCTGGCCCCACAGCACTTCGGCGGGTGCCCGGGCGGCCGCGGCAGAGGTACCCTTCGCGGCATGGGGCAGCCGGCGCACCGACGACGCCGTGTCGCCGAGGGGTCGGCTCCCGGGTTCTGGGCCGCGCATCACAACGGTGAGCTGACCATGTTGGTCGCCGCTCTCGCGATCGTCCTCGTGACCGCGGTCCTCGGCGGCTTCCGCGAGGCCGCCGCGGGCATCGTCGAGCGTGCTCCCGGCCAGACCATCGACCTCGGCAGCCTCGCGGTCGTCGTCACGGGGGCGACGCTCTCGGGCCCGACAGCGGCCGCCGTCTCGCTGCGGGTGACCAACCGGGCTGACGGTCCTCGAGGGGTGGTGGACCTGCGCAACGTCTGGCTCGCGGACGGCACGGCGCCGCTCGCCGGCCGGGCCGTCGACCCGACGATCGCCGACCTCAACCCCGGCCTCCCTGTCGAGGTCGTCGTCCGGGCGCCGGGCGCCGGCTGGGTCGGCGCGCCGTCGCTCACCCTCGTCCTGCGCCGTGATCCTCCGGCGGCCGACCCGCTCACCGGCCAGCGGGGCGATCAGCCCGGGACACCTGTCGCCCGGGTCACCGTCGACGTGCAGCCGGCGTCGTGAGTCGGCGCACCGACCTCGGCGGCTGGGCAGCGCTGTCGACCTGTCTCCTCGTCGTCGCGGGGATCTCCCTCGGCGGCCAGCGGGTCGCCGAGCTGACCTCCGGCAAGCACGTCGCGGCCGCAGTCGGGACGACAGCACCGACCCGCCTGTATGCCGTCCGGGCAGAGCGCGTCGTCGTCGCCAGGGCGGTGCACACCGGCGCCGTCGCTAACGGCTCCGACACCGTCGGCTTCGGCTCCGACAACCACACCTTGCGCCGCACCGCGTCGGGAGTCTTTGTCGTCGTCCGGTGGACAGCCTCGGGGGCGACCGAGCCGGTCCCGGTCCCCGACGCGCGCCTCGTCACCGCTGACGGACGCACCTTCGCGCCCCGGGTCGGGCTCGGGCAGCCCGTCGGTCCGAACCGGCTCGTCCAGCCGGGCTTCGCCTCCTCGTGGACGACGGTCTTCGACGTGCCGCCACAGCTCGTGCCCGGCGCGGAGCTCGTCGTGCCGCCGGTCACCTGGGAGGCGCCGCTCTACGACGTCACCGTCCACGTGCAGGTGGCGTCCTCAGCGGTGGTCGACGACGCCGTGACGGAGCCCGACGAGGTCCGCCTCCAACCGCAGGTCGGCCGATGAGGTGGCGCATCGGGGCGGTCCTCGCGCTCGCGAGCACCCTGGTCGTCGGTTACTGGGAGGCGATTGTGCCGCATCCCGGCGCCCGGCCCAGGGTTGTCAGCCGGGCTGCGGCGGGCACTCTTGCCCATCTCGGTCCGCTCGACGCCACGCTCGTCTCGCTGACGAGGGGCTCGATCGGCCAAGCCGGCCCAGCCACTTCGGTCCCCAACGGCTCGGTGGTGCTGCGCGCGACGGTTCGGATCACGCCGCGTCCCGACGTCCCGTCGGCGCCAGGCTCGGCGGCGGACCCGGGGTCCGCTGCAGGCTCCTCGCCCTCCTCGGGATGTGAGCTGCGCCTGGCCGTCCCGGACGGGCGCAGCTGGCTGCCCGTCGCCGGCTCCGGCGCCTGCCGCACGGGAGGCTCCCCGGAGTCCACCTCGCCGTCCGTTCCGGACGTCGCCTGGTTCGTCGTGCCACCCGGCGTCGACCCCGGTGGCCTCGTCGTCGAGGTCCGCACGGTCGGCGCGGAGCCACGGGCCGTCCAGCTCGTGCCCGCCCCGATCAGCTGATTGCACGGCATACGGCTACGTCCGGCACCCCGGTCGCTGTAGCAACCGACCTGCCGGACGTAGCCTCACGGCATACGGCTACGTCCGGCACCCCGGTCGCTGTAGCCACCGACCTGCCGGACGCAATGGAACGGAAGAGAGACGTTCAGCTGAGCCGGGCATCGCGGATCGGCACGGACGCCGCCGGCACGACCGAGAGGCAGCGCTCGAAGGTCGCGGCGTAGAGCGCGATCAGCACCGGCGTGAAGAGCGACCCGATCGCGAGCCCGACGAACGGCTCGGTCTGGGACCACCGGTCCACGCCGACCGGACCGATGACGACCCGCACGAGCGACTCGACGATGCTCGAGCCAGTAACCAGGAGGGTCGCGAGGACGAGGTAGGCGCCGAGCAGGCGAGGGCCACTGCGCAGCAGCATCCGCAGGGACGTGGCGACGGGTAGGTACTTCGTCCGCAGGTCGTTGGACCCCATCTTGACGACCCGCCCGACGAGGCCAAGCGACCCGTCCGGGGCGAACCGGCTCGTCGTCCGGCGCAGCATCGGGACGGCGGCGATGTCCCGCAGCCGCAGGTCACGCCAGCCGAAGACCGTGGCCGTCAGGGCGAGCCACAGGAGCGGGAGGAGCAGTCCGTGGCTGGCCGCGGGCAGCAGCGTGGCCCCTACCCAGGACACCAGCGAGCGGATGACCTCCGGGAGATCGATGTGAAGGATCACCGGGAGCAGGTCGGTGAGCCGGACCCACTGCTCGGCGAGCCATCCGGCGGCGACCCGGCTCGTCAGCCAGTCACGCACGTTGCCGACGACGATGCCGGCGAGAACGAAGAGCAGGTAGACCCACAGGCCCTCGAGCAGGACGCCGAGGAAGGTCAGGCCGAAGCCGATCCCGCCGTGACCCCGCGCCCGGGCGCGCTGGCGGCCCAGGCGCTGGGCCCCGAGGACGACCTGGCGCACGGCCCAGGTGCCGATGCTCATGAGCAGGTAGAACCGGGTGTCGCTGAGGTCGATGGAGTAGCGCGCCGTGGCCGTGACCCCGTAGTTCTTGGCGTTGGCGACGAAGAGGCCGCTGATCTCGTCCCCGACCATCCCCCACACCGAGTAGATCGCGAGGAACGGCCCGATGGTGACCGAGAGGGTGTCCAGCCCGGACCGCCAGGCGGCGACGTCGGTGGGGATCGGCGGGTCGGAGCCGCGCTCACCCGGGCTGTGCGGGGGCGTCCGCCGGAAGCGCCGCAGCCGCCGCCGGAACTCGAGCAGCCCCGGCCCGAGCGCGTGGATCATGAAGATCGTCCCGCTGGCCGTCGCGATGAGCGCCACCCCGAAAAAAATGTTGGCGGTCACTCTGGCGTTCGCACCGAAGCCGGCGGCTGCCTGCAGGCTGAGGCGATGCACGGCATACCCGACCCAGAACCACAGGAGGAGCTGCGGCAGGAAGCGCCACCAGAGCCTGGCGGTGGCGCGCACGAGCGCCGTGACCTCCCCCCACGTCCCCATCGCCCGATCGTATGCCGTGTGCTCATGCGGGAGGCCTACGCCGGGGCCGGCAGTGGGTACCCTTCCGGGCATGGTGGAGGGGACCGAGGAGTACTACGCCCGCGTCGAGGCGACGTTGCGGCCAGGCCGACGGCTGCGGATCTCCGCGGGCGAGGTTCCCTGCTGGGAGACCTTCCGCTTCGAGTCGGAGGGACAGCTGCTCAAGGCCGTCGAGCTGCTCGTCGACGCGGAGGAGGCACGCCACGGTGAGGGTGACGCCTCCTGCGTGGACGGCCCCACATGAGCCGGTGGGGTGACGCGTGCGCCCCCCAGGTGCGCATGGCGACGATGCTGGCGACAGCAGCCGGCTCGCGGTGGTCTGCGTCGGAGGGATCCGCCGGCCCGATAGAGTGGGAGGCAACCCAGTGAACCGGAGGACACCCGTGAGTCCGCTCCACGTCGAGCTCGTCGCCGCCGACCGCAAGGTCTGGTCCGGCGAGGCCAGCATGGTCCGGGCGCGTTCCGTGGAGGGCGAGCTGGGCATCCAGCCGGGCCACACCCCGTTGCTGGGGGTCCTCGTCACCGGCGACGTGACGATCCACGGAGACGGTGGCGAGCACACCGCCAGCATCGACAGCGGGTTCCTGTCGGTCGAGCACGACCGGGTCACCATCGTGGCCGACAGCGTCGACGCCGCCGGGATCCGGGGCTGACGGATCTCTCCATGCCGACCGTCCTCGTCTCTGCGGAGATCCTGGTCGGCGTGCTGGTCGGGGTCGTCTGCGTGGCGCTCGCCAGCGTGTTCATCCGCAGGCGGGCCATTGCCGGGGGCAAGCTGCTCACCCTCTGCGGCTACCGTCGTCCGGCGGGCGGGCGGTGGCGGCTCGGGCTGGCCCGGTTCGGCAGCAACCGGCTGGAGTGGTTCAGCCTCGTTGGCCTGACCCTGCGGCCCCGCCACAGCTGGGACCGGATGGGCCTCGACCTCGATGCGCCGCTGACGTTGCAGGGGCTCGACCGCATCGACCTGCTCCCCGAGGCCGTCGGCGTGCGGTGCTCCTACGGCGACGTGGAGTTCGACCTCGCCGTGCAGCCCCCGGCATACACAGCCCTGCGCTCGTGGCTGGAGGCCGCTCCTCCCGGGTCGGGCGCCGACGTCGCCTGAGCGCTAGAGCTTCTCCGGGTCCCCGGTGTCCTCGGCGTCCTCGGTGCCTTCTGCGTCCTTGGCGTCACCCGGCGCGCCGGCGGCCCGCTTGCGCTCCGGTGCCTGCACCCGGCCGCCGCCGGGCTGCCACAGGACATCGCCGCCGATGGGGAGGTTGGCGACCCGGGCGAGGATGAACAGCAGGTCGGAGAGGCGGTTGAGGTACTTCGCCGTGAGGACGTTGACCCCCCCGAGCACCTTGCCGTCGCCGGGCTGGTCGCCGTGCGCCTCGATCGCGGCCCACGCGGCTCGCTCCGCCCGGCGCACGACCGTCGTCGCGACGTGGAGGTGGGCAGCACCGACCCTGCCCCCCGGGAGGATGAAGGATCTCAGCTTCTCGAGCGGCTCGAGATAGCGGTCGCAGTCGGCCTCCAGGTCGTCGATCCACGGCTGGCCTACCCGCAGCGGGGGGTAGTCGTAGGTCTCCCGGAGCGGGGTGCACAGGTCGGCCCCCACGTCGAAGAGCTCGTTCTGGACGCGGGTGAGCGTCGCGACGACCTCCTTTGTGAGGCCGCCGGCGGCGACGGCCACGCCCACCGCGGCGTTGGCCTCGTTGGTGTCAGCGTAGGCCAGCAGGCGCGGGTCGGTCTTCGACGTGCGGCTGAAGTCACCGAGGGCGGTCGAGCCGTCGTCGCCGGTGCGGGTGTAGATCCTCGTGAGGTTGACCATGAGGCAAGACTGCCACCACCCTCCGCGGCACCCCGTTAGGGTTCTCGGGTGAGAGAGCGGTTCCGGGTCGTCGGCGGCACGTCCCTGCAGGGGCGCGTTCCGGTGGTGGGCGCCAAGAACAGCGCGCTCAAGCTCATGGCCGGCGCCCTGCTCGCGGTCGGCCCGACCCGGCTGACCAACGTGCCGACCATCGTCGACGTGACGATCATGGCCGAGCTGCTCCGACGTCTCGGCGCCCGCGTGGACTACGACGCCGGGCACGCGGTGGTCGACATCGACGTCCCCGAGGTGATCGGCCACCGTGCCGACTACGAGCTGGTCCGGGCGCTGCGGGCCTCGATCTCCGTGCTCGGCCCGCTCGTCGCCCGCTGTGGGCAGGCGGACGTCGCCGTGCCCGGCGGCGACGCCATCGGCTCGCGGGGTCTGGACCTGCACGCATCCGGTCTCGAGGCGCTCGGGGCCAAGGTGCACGTGGCCCACGGTTACCTCATCGCGTCTGCTCCGAGCGGGCTGCATGGAGCGGACATCCGGCTCGACTTCCCCAGCGTCGGAGCGACCGAGAACATCCTCATGGCCGCGGTCCTCGCGCCCGGGACGACCCGCATCGACAACGCGGCCCGCGAGCCGGAGATCGTCGACATCGCCGGGTTCCTCGTCGCCATGGGCGCCCGGATCGCCGGAGCCGGCACCTCGGTCCTCGAGATCGAGGGCGTCGACACGCTGCACCCGGTCGAGCACGCCGTCGTGCCCGACCGGATCGCGGCGGGCAGCTGGGCGTTCGCCGCCGCAACGACCCGCGGCGACGTCGAGGTCGTCGGTGGGGTCGCTGAGCACCTCGAGCTCACGCTCGAGCTCCTGACCGCGGCCGGCAGCACCGTCTCGAGCACCGTCGACGGCTTCCGCGTCGTGGCTCCGCAGAGCAGGCCGCGCTCGATCGACGTCGCAACCTTGCCCTATCCCGGCTTCCCCACCGACCTGCAGCCGTTCGCCCTGACCTACAACGCTGTCGCCGACGGCAGTGCGATGATCACCGAGAACCTCTTCGAGGCCCGCTTCCGCACCGTCCAGGAGCTGGCCCGGCTCGGCGCGGACGCCCGGGTCGACGGGCACCACGTCATGGTCCACGGCGTCGCCCAGCTCTCGGCCGCGCCCGTCGAGGCGAGCGACATCCGGGCCGGTGCCGCCCTCGTCGTCGCCGGCCTCGTCGCCGAGGGCGTGACGACCGTCAGCGGCGCGCACCACGTCGACCGCGGCTACGCGAGCTTCGAGACCCTGATGCGCGGCCTCGGCGCGGACGTCACCCGCGAACAGGACGACACGCCCTACCCCGACTGAGCTTCCGCGTCCGGGTCCGAAGGAACGGCTCTCGGGACGACTGCTCATTCGGCCGCGACGGTGAGGTGGTCGGATGGCCGGCCATCCGGCATACCCGGTTCTCGCCGTTGCGCACCATCTCGAAGCCCGGCTCGGCAGGGTCATGCGCCGGGGGCTCGAGCAGCCCACTGTGTCGCCTCTCACCGCCCTCGGGGAGGTCGTCGCCCGGACTCGTTCTTCGTCGACGCCGGTGTGCGCTTCGTCGAGGAGATGTGCAAGATGCGCGCGTTCGTCCAGCTGTGGGACGACCTGACGAGGGAGCGCTACGACGTGACCGATGCGAGGCAGCGGCGGTTCCGTAACGGCGTCCAGGTCAACTCGCTCGGGCTGACGGAGGCCCAGCCGGAGAACAACGTCCAGCGGATCGTCCTGGAGATGCTCGCGGTGACCCTGTCCAAGGACGCCTGGGCGCGAGCCATGCAGCTGCCGGCCTGGAACGAGGCGCTCGACCTGCCCCGCCCGTGGGACCAGCAGTGGTCGCTCCGGCTCCAGCAGGTGCTGGCCCACGAGTCGGACCTGCTGGAGTACGACGATCTTCTCGAGGGTTCCGCGGTCGTCGAGGCGAAGGTCGCCTCCCTGGTCGCCGGCGCCCGGGCGGAGATCGACCGCGTGCGGGAGTTGGGTGGGGTCGTGGCGGCGGTCGAGTCGGGCTACCTGAAGTCGGCGCTCGTCGCCTCGCGCTCGGCCCGTCGGCACCGGATCGAGACCGGTGAGGACGTCGTCGTCGGGCTGAACAGGTTCACGACGACCGAGCCCGACCCGTTGACCGCCGACCTCGATGCCGTCATCCAGCGGGTCGACCCCCATGTCGAGGAGGCCGCCGTCCGCGCGGTCCGTACCTGAGGCGCGCGATGGGGACCCGGTGAGCAGGGCCCGGGCCGAGGTGGCGGTCGAGCTGCTGCGGTCGGACGCCGTCTCCGGAGCCAACCTCGTGCCTGCGACGCTCGAGTGCGCCCGCGCCGGGCTGACGACGGGGGAGTGGGCCCAGGCGCTGCGCGAGCAGTTCGGGGAGTACCGCGCCCCGACCGGCCTCTCCGGCTCCGTCGACGTGCAGGGGAGGGGAGCCGAGCTCGCCCGGGTGCGTGCCGCGGTGGCCGCCACCGGCGATGAGCTGGGGGAGCGGCTGCGCGTCCTCGTCGGTAAGCCGGGGCTCGACGGGCACAGCAACGGCGCGGAGCAGGTCGCCGTCCGGGCCCGCGACGCCGGGTTCGAGGGGATCTACCAGGGCATCCGGCTGACGCCGCAGCAGATCGTCTCGGCCGCCGTCGCCGAGGACGTCCACCTCGTCGGGCTGTCGGTCCTCTCGGGCTCGCACATGGAGCTCGTGCCCGAGGTGCTGGCCGGGATGAGGGCGGCCGGGGTCGGCGAAGTGCCGCTCGTCGTCGGCGGGATCATCCCCGAGTCCGATGCGGCCGCCCTCAGAGCCCCGGGAGTGGCAGCCGTCTTCACCCCGAAGGACTTCGGTCTCGACGCGATCATGGGAGAGCTGGTCGCCCTGATCGTGCGGCGCGGGGGCTGCCCGCCGAGACGCCCGGACCGCACCGGCCTGAGGCTCGGCGAGGCAGTTGTCGAGCAGGGGGACTGGCCGGGGACTGTCCCGGGATGGGCTCGCCCTCATCCGGGTTCGGTGCGGATGCCCTCGAGCAGCGTGGCGAACGCCTCGACGTTGCCCATCGAGTCGTTGACCGGGTTGCGTCCGAGCGTGCGGTCGAAGCCGAAGTTGATCGACTGGAAGTCGTATGCCGGGTTGTCGCTGACCATCACCGGCCTCCCCCGGGACACCCGGGACAGCCACGCGTCGAAGCGCTCGAAGACCTCGCGCTCGTCGCGGCCGGTGTGGCAGCCGGCGCGGGCGATGTCGTGTCCATGGCTGCAGCCCAGCACATCCACGAGCTCCATGCCGAGCTCTGTCCACAAAACTCGCGATCAGAAGAGCCGCGAGCCGACGTCGTCGATGCCGCGCAGCGCGTCGTAGTCGAGGACGACGCAGCGGATCCCGCGGTCCTCGGCCACGACGCGGGCCTGCGGCCTGATCTCCTGCGCGGCGAGGACACCGGTCACCGGGGCGAGGTGCGGGTCACGGTTCATCAGCTCGAGGTAGCGGGTCAGCTGTTCCACGCCGTCCATCTCCGCACGTCGCTTGATCTCGACGGCCACGTGCCGGCGGCCGTCGTCGCGGGCGAGGATGTCCACCGGGCCGATCGGCGTCATGTGCTCCCGACGCACCAGCGACCAGCCGTCGCCGAGGGTGTTGATGTGCTCGGCGAGCAGCTTCTGGAGGTGCGCCTCGACGCCGTCCTTGACCAGGCCGGGGTCGACGCCGAGCTCATGGCTGGAGTCGTGCAGGACCTCGTGGATCCGCACCCGCAGCCGGTCCTGCGACTTCGCCTGCTGGACGACCCAGACGGACTGGACGCCGTCGGCGACCTCGAGCTCCTGCGGCTCGACCTCTGCCATGGCGCACGGCGGCGACATCCAGTTCAGGGGCTTGTAGGAGCCGCCGTCGCTGTGGAGGAGGACCGACCCGTCCGCCTTGACCACCAGCAGCCGCGTCGCCAGGGGCAGATGGGCCTGGAGTCGGCCCTCGTAGTCGACGGAGCAGCGGGCAATGACGAGTCGCACCGGCACAGCGTAGTGGCGGTAGCGCTCAGGTCCACCGCGGGAGGTGTCGACTGGCAACTCCGCGAGGTCACGGCATACCCGCTCGAAGGCCCTCGGGAGAGCGCGCGCGCACCGTGCGGGCGGAGTGCCATCCCTGCGCCAGCCGGACGTCGACGATGTAACGAGCCATGGGTCCATGGTGTTACCGAAGACACCACGTTGTCGAGGATGGGCGCGCGGGCCACTGTGACCACCGTCGCGTCCTCGCCGACATGTCACGGGAGTTCACCAAGGTCGGGGTCATCGGGCTGGGCACGATGGGTGTCGGCATCGTCGAGTGTTCGCCCGCAACGGGATCGAGGTCGTGGCCGTCGAGGTCGACGACGCCGCAGTGGCCCGGCGGCGGGGCATCCTCGAGCACTCCACCGCCCGCGCCGTGAGCCGCGGGAAGCTGACCCCCGAGGACCGGACCGTGCTCCTCGGGCGGCTGCGGCTGCGGCTCAGCTCGGGGCTCGATGGGCTGGCGGCGCTCGCCGACTGCCAGCTCGTGGTCGAGGCCGTGCCGGAGGACCTCGAGCTGAAGAAGCAGATCTTCGCGCGGGTCGACCGGATCGTCACGGAGGACGCGATCCTGGCGACGAACACCTCCTCGCTGTCGGTTACCGAGATCGCCGTTGCCACGTCGAACCCCAAGCGCGTTGACGGCATGCACTTCTTCAACCCGGCCCCCGTCCTGCAGCTCGTCGAGGTGATCCGGACCGTCGTCACGCAGGACTCCGTCTTCGAGGACGTCAGGGCCCCCGCGGAGCAGCTGGGCAAGCGACCGGTCATCGTCGCCGACAAGGCCGGGGTTCTTCGCCAACGCGCTGCTCCTCGGATACCTCAACCACGCGGTGTCGATGTACGAGGCGCGCTATGCGACCCGCGAGGACATCGACGCCGCAATGCGACTCGGCTGCGGGCTGCCGATGGGGCCGCTCGCGCTGATGGACCTCATCGGTCTCGACACGGCATACGAGACCCTCGACACGATGTGCCGGCAGGGGCGCGACCGTCTCCACGCACCGAGCCCCATCTCCGGCAGCTGGTGTCGGCGGGTCTGAAGGGGCGTAAGGCGGGGCGTGGGTGCTACACCTATGCCGAGCCCGGTTCGTCGCAGGTCGTCCGGGATGCCTTGACTCCCAACGAAGTCGGCGTGCCAGCCGCCTCCCTGCGGCCGGTGGGCAAGGTCGGGGTGGTCGGCTCGGGGACGATGGCGACCGGCATCATCGAGGTCTTCGCCAGAGCGGGGTATGCCGTGACGTTCGTCGCCCGCACCAAGGAGAAGGCCGCGGCGGTCGAGGCCGCCGTCGCCAGGAGCCTTCGGCAAGGAGGTCGACCGGGGCAGGCTGCCGGCCGAGGACGCCGCCGCCGCGGCGGGTCGGTTGACCGGTTCGACGTCGTACGCCGACCTGGGCGACGCCGACCTCGTGGTCGAGGCGGTCATCGAGGAGCTGGCCGCCAAGCAGGAGCTGTTCCGGACGCTGGACACGGTGTGCCGCCCGGGGGCCATCCTGGCGACGACGTCGTCGTCGCTGTCGGTCATCGACTGTGCCGTCGTGACGTCGCGGCCGGAGGACGTCGTCGGGATGTCGGGCTTTTCTCGTCAACGCACTGCTCTTTCCCCACCTCAACGACGCGGTGAAGATGCTTGAGGCGCACTACGCGAGCGGCGAGGACATCGACACGGCGATGCGGACCGGCTGTGGCTACCCGTTGGGGCCGTTCGAGCTGCTCGACGTGGTCGGCCTCGACGTGTCGCTCGCCATCCAGCGGGAGCTCTACCTCGAGTTCCGCGAACGCGGTTTCGCACCGTCGCCGTTGCTCGAGCAGCTCGCCGCGGCCGGTTACCTCGGCCGCAAGACCGGCCGCGGGTTCCACACGTACGGCTGAGCGCTCGCGACCAGCGCCTCGCGGCCTGATGGTCCGTCCGACGGAGCGCTCGCTGCAGCCTCGCCGGGAGGAACGCCGCGTCCGTGCCGATGGGACACGCCTTCCGGACGCGGCCCAGCATCCCGCTCGACATTCCGTGCGCCACCAGACGTGCGGGAGGATGGAGCCATGCCTCGCGCCAACCGCCGCCGCCGCGACGACGGGCCGCTCGACCTCGGTCGGGTCAGCGGTGGCACGACGAGCACCGATCGGTATGCCGGGGGGCTGTGGACCGTGCGCCGAGTGTCGGGGGCGACGGGAACGCGTGCCTACCTCTGTCCCGGGTGCCAGCAGGACATCCCCGTCGGCATGCCCCACGTCGTGGCCTGGCCGGCCGAGGGTGTCGGGGGAGTGGGGGACCGACGGCACTGGCACGCCGGGTGCTGGCAGCGGCGGGACGCCCGTCCCGCGGGCAACCCGTATCGATAGCCTCCTCGGATGAACCGCCGGCCCGACGAGATCCGGGCGAGCTCGATCCTTCCCGCGCGTCGTCATGACGTGCAGCTGCACACCGGCGACGGGTTGACCCTCGTCGGTGAGCTGGCGCTGCCGGCCCGCAGGGACCCGGTGGGCACGCTCGTCACGCTTCACCCGCTGCCGACTCACGGCGGCTTCATGGACAGCCACGTCTTCAAGAAGGCCGCGTTCCGCCTGCCCGCCCTGGCCGACCTCGCGGTGCTGCGGTTCAACCTGCGCGGCGTCACGTCGCCGCGCGGCACCTCGCAGGGCAGCTTCGACACCGCCGTCTCCGAGCGCTTCGACGTCGCCGCAGCGATCGAGCTCGCCGAGTTCCACGAGGAGCCCGAGCTGGTGAACCGCTGGCTCGTGGGGTGGTCCTTCGGCACCGACCTGGTCCTGATGTACGGCAACGACCCCTCGGTGGCGGGCGCGATCCTGCTGAGCCCGCCCCTTCGGTTCGCCGGGCCGGAGCACCTTGCGGCGTGGGCGGAGTCGGGCAAGCTGCTCGTCGCGCTCGTCCCGGAGCACGACGACTACCTGCGCCCGGACGAGGCCCGCGAACGGTTTGCCGTCGTGCCCCAGGCGGAGGTGGTCGCCGTCGCCGGGGCCAAGCACCTGTGGGTCGGCGAGTCCTACGTCCGGCGCGTCCACGAGGAGATCGTGGCGCGGGTCAACCCCGAGGCCCTGCCCCTCGCGCCGACGTGGCCGGCCGCCGAGCAGCAGCACGAGCCGAGCCCGGCCCAGCGGCTCAGTCCTGCTGCGGCCCCCTTGCTCTCACGAGGCACCACCTGCCCTGAGCCTGGTGACGCACCACCCGCCCGGAGCCGGGTGACGCCGTGACGCCGTGACGCCGGGCTCAGGGTGGGCCCAGGTCCCGGCCGGGTGCAGACTCGGAACCGGGCCAGGACTGATGTCAAGGAATCGCGGTTCCATGTTCCGAAATGGTCGATTCTTTGACGTCTACAGCCCTCACCAGGAGGTGTGCCGGGGCGCCCCTTCGACGAAGCCCGCCGTGCTCTGCAGGCCGACCACTGCCCGCTCGTGGTACTCCGCGAGGGTGCGCGCGCCGGCATACGTGAACGAGGAGCGGACGCCCGCGGTGATCGCGTCGAGCAGGTCCTCGACTCCCGGGCGCTCCGGGTCGATGAACATCCGGGCGCTGGAGATGCCCTCCTCGAACAGGCCCTTGCGGGCCCGGTCGTAGGAGGACTCCAACGCCGTGCGGCTGCGGACCGCCCTCGAGGAGGCCATCCCGAAGGACTCCTTGTAAGGCCGCCCGTCACTCGAGACCTGGAGGTCGCCCGGTGACTCGTGGGTGCCGGCGAACCACGAGCCGACCATGACGTTGGCTGCACCCGCGGCCAGCGCGAGCGCGACGTCGCGCGGGTGCCGCACGCCGCCGTCGGCCCAGACGTGCTTGCCGAGCTCGCGCGCCGCGGTCGAGCACTCGAGGACCGCGGAGAACTGCGGGCGCCCCACGCCGGTCATCATCCGGGTGGTGCACATGGCCCCCGGGCCGACGCCCACCTTGACGATGTCGGCCCCGGCTTCGACGAGGTCGCGCACCCCGTCGGCCGACACGACGTTTCCGGCAGCGATCGGGATGTCTGCGGCCACCTCGCGCACGGCGGCGAGGATCTCGAGCATCCTCTCCTGGTGCCCGTGGGCGGTGTCCACGACGAGGACGTCGATCCCGGCCGAGACGAGGTCCCTGGCGCGCCCGACGACGTCACCGTTGATGCCGACGGCGGCGGCGACCCGGAGCCGGTTGCCGGCGTCGACGTTCGGCTGGTAGAGCGTGGCCCGGAGCGCTCCCTGACGGGTGAGGACCCCCACGAGCCGGCCGTCCCGGTCGACGGCGGGCGCGACCCGGTGGTGCACCTCGCCGAGCCGGCCGAATGCCTCCTCCGGGTCGACCTCCTCGGGCAGCGTGAAGACGGTCCGTGACATGACGTCCTTGACCTGGGTGAACCGGTCGACCCCCGAGAGGTCGGCCTCGGTCACGACGCCGATGGGGTGCAGCCGCTCGTCCACGACGATTCCCGCTGCGTGGGAACGCTTGGGCAGCAACGTCATTGCCGCACCGACGGTGTCGGTGAGGCTGAGCGTGATGGCGGTGTCGTGCAGGAGGTGGCGCGACTTGACGAAGTCGACCACCGCCCCGACGACCTCCGCCGGGATGTCCTGCGGGATAACTGCGATCCCGCCCCGGCGGGCCACCGTCTCGGCCATCCGGCGCCCCGAGATCGCCGTCATGTTGGCCACGACGATGGGGATGGTGTTGCCAGTGCCGTCGGCGCACGAGAGGTCGACGTCCATCCGCGAGGTCACCGCCGAGCGGTTGGGGACCATGAAGACGTCGTCGTAGGTCAGGTCGAAGCTGGGCTGCAGGCCGTTGAGGAAGTGCACCGCACGAGGCTAGACGAGGCTAGACCCGACGTTGCCGCGGGACGAGGACCTCCTCGTAGAGCAGGAGAAGACCGGCCGCCGCGGGGATCGCGAGCAGGGCCCCGAACTCCCGAGCAGGGTGCCGCCGGCCAGCGCGACGACGGTCACGGCGCCGGGGACCGAGACGGTGCGCTGCATGATCCGTGGGGCCACGAGGTAGTTCTCCAGCTGCTCGTCGTCCGGCTCGGGCGCCGTCATAAGCGGCGGCCGGTTGCTCGCGCGCAGCTTCTGGCGCTGTCGCCTCCGGAACGCGAGCCACCGACCGAACATGGCCAAACCCTGACCGGGTCAGTCCCTTCGGCCGCTCCGTCCACGCGCTGCCGCGCCGCGCACGTCCTGCCCCGCATCCTGCCGTGACCCGGCTCAGACGTCGCGGAAGCGGCCGAGCTGCTCGGCGAGCGTCTCACGCTTCTCGAGGTCAGTGACGCCGAGGCCCTCCTCGGGCGAGAGGGTCAGCACGCCGACCTTGCCCTGGTGGAGGTTGCGGTGGACGTCGTAGGCGGCCTGCCCCACCTGTTCCATGGGGTAGGCGCGGCTCAGGGTGGGGCGGATGAGGCCCCGGCCCACCAGCTCGTTGGCCTCCCACGCCTCGCGGTAGTTGGCGAAGTGCGAGCCGATGATCCGCTTGAGGCTCATCTAGAGGTAGCGGTTGTCGTACTCGTGCAGGTAGCCCGACGTCGATGCGCAGCTGACGATGGTGCCGCCCCGAACGCGCGACGAAGACGCTCGCCCCGAAGGTCTCGCGGCCCGGGTGCTCGAGGACGATGTCCGTGTCCCTGCCGCCGGTCAGCTCGCGGATCCGTGCGCCGAGGCGCTTCCACTCGGAGGGGTCCTGGATGCTCTCGTCCGTCCAGAACCGGTATCCCTCTCCGGTGCCGACGGAACGGTCGATGACGAGCTCCGCCCCCATCCGTCGGCAGAGGTCGGCCTTGTCCGGCGACGAGACGACACAGACCGGAGTCGCGCCGCCGGCGAGGGCCAGCTGGGTCGCGTAGGGGCCGAGCCCGCCGCTCGCCCCCAAGACGAGGACGACGTCGCCGAGCTTCATCGCGGCACCGTTGCGCGAGATGAGCTGCCGGTATGCCGTGCTGTTGACCAACCCGGGGCAGGCGGCCTCCTCCCACGTCAGGTGCCCGGCCTTGGGCATGAGCTGGTTGGTCTTGACGACGGCCAGCTCCGTCAGACCGCCGAAGTTCGTCTCGAAGACCCAGATCCGCTGCTCCGGGTCGAGCATCGTGTCGTCGTGGCCGTCGGCGCTCTCGAGCTCGACGGAGAGGCAGTGGGCGACGACCTCCTGGCCGGGTTTCCACAGACGCACCCCTGGGCCGGTCCGCAGGACGACGCCGGACAGGTCCGACCCGACCACGTGGTGGGGCAGGTCGTGGCGCTGGGCATCCGGGGAGGTGCGGCCGTAGCGCTCGAGGAACCCGAAGGTCGCCATCGGCTCGAAGATCGAGGTCCACACGGTGTTGTAGTTGATCGCGCTCGCCATGACGGCGTCGAGGGCCTCTCCCGGTGCGAGATCCGGCACGGGTTCGTCGTCGACGTGCAGGGACCTGCGCGGGTCCTTGTCCCGGCTGTCCAGGCCTGCGAACAGGTCGACCTCGTCCCGGTGGACGGTGACTGCGCGGTAGGTCTCGGGACCGCCGGCCCGGAGCAGGTCTGGCGGGTGCGGTCTCCTGACAGGATCGCGTCGCGGATCTCCTGCATCACCAGAAATCCTCAGCCTTCACGGGTCGAGCGGCTCCTGGCTGCGCCGAACCTATTGGCCCGTCACGGGTCACCCGAAGGACGTGAGACTCCGGTCACCCGGTGACCTGGCTCACCAAGGGGCCTGTCGGCAGGTCGCACAGGCTCGAGACGGTGACGAGCTGGTAACCGTCGCCGTGCAGTGCGTCGAGGATGGCGTCGAGGTGGCTGATGGTGATGAGACGGTCGGGCGAGCCGCTGTCGTGCGCGAGGATGATGGCCCCCGGGCGGCCCTGGGCGCGGATGTCGTCGACGATGCTGTCCGGATGGCTGAGGTACCGCCCCTCGTGCATCTGGGCGCTCCACATGATGGTGGTCAGGCCCAGCTCGGCGGCGGCGAGCACCGACGAACCGGCCAGGTGCCCGTAGGGCGGCCGGAAGAGCGTCGGCCGGTGGCCCATGACCTGTTCGATCTCGTCGCTCGTGCGCTGGAGCTGGTCACGGGCCTGCGCATACGTCGCGCGGCCGAGGTCGTGGTGGTCCCACGTGTGGTTGCCGATCTCGTGCCGACCGGAGGCGTCCCGGAGGATGTCGCCGTGCGCCCTGAAGTGGTCGCCTCGGACGAAGAAGGTGGCGGGCACGCCGTGCTTCTCGAGGACGCCGAGCACCCTCGGGGTCCAGTCCGCGTCCGGCCCGTCGTCGAAGGTCAGTGCCAGGCGCTTGACCGACGACGGTGCGCCGGCCCAGACAACGGTGCCGTGAGCCGCCCCGGGGTAGGACTCGTCGGGGCGCACCGCCGAGACGGCGGACCCGTAGAAGGGCAGCGGCGTCCGCTCCTGCTCGGCCGCGAGTGCGCCGCCTCCGCCGATGGCGCCCACCGCCCCGACGACGGCTCCGCCGAGCCCGACGAGCACGCCACGGCGCTTGAGTGTCACGGAGCGTGAGCATAGGGCCGGTGGCTGGACGCCGGCGGGGGAATACGGTTTCTCGTCAGCTTTCTTCGCGGTTTCATTCTGTCTGTGACAGAATCAGCTAGTGACGTCTCGCTCCTTCGACCTGGGGCCGCTGGCACGGGAGTCCGCCCGACCCCAGTGGCTGCGGCAGCATCCTCGGGCTCCCTGGGCGGCGGTCGCTGCGGTCTGCGTCGGCGCCTTCATGGGGCAGTTGGACGCGAGCATCGTCACCTTGACGTACCCGCGGCTGCAGACGGAGTTCGGGGCCACGCTCGGAAGCGTGGAGTGGGTCTCCCTCGGCTACCTGATGGTCCTTGCCGTGCTGTTGGTGCCCGTCGGTCGGTGGGCGGACGCGCGAGGCCGCAAGCTGCTCTACCTCTACGGGTTCGCCGTGTTCGCACTGGCCTCGGCGGCGTGTGCGCTCGCGCCGAGTCTCGGCTGGCTGGTGGCCGGACGGGGTGTGCAGGCGGCCGGTGCTGCGCTTCTGCAGGCCAACAGTGTCGCCCTGGTCGTCCTTGCCGTCCCGGGGCCGCGGGTTCGCACCGCGTTGGGCCTGCAGGCGGCCGCGCAGGCCGTCGGCCTGGCGCTGGGCCCGACGTTGGGCGGGGTGATGGTGCAAGCCTTCGGATGGCGATCGGTGTTCTGGGTGAACGTCCCGGTCGGGGCCGTGGCCATCATTGCCGGGCACTATCTGCTCCCGCGCAGCCGCGAGCTGAGCCCACGACAGAAGAGCGACGTCGCCGGCTTCGCTACTCTCGCGGTCTGTGTCGGCGCGGGCCTACTGGCCTTGAGCGGGCTTTCCGGGATGCCGTTGTCCACGGCCGTCGTCATCGGGCTGGTGGCGCTGGCCACGGCGGCGGCGGTCCTGTTCTGGCGGGTCGAGGGCAGGGCTGCGGCGCCCCTGGTCGACACGGCCCTGCTGGGCCGCGGCGGCATCGGCGCGGCGCTGGTGGGAGCGCTGCTCGCCTATCTGCTGCTGTTCGCCCCTCTGGTGTTGTTCCCGACGTTGTTCGCCGCGTGGGGCATGAGCGGTGCCGGGGGTGGCCTGGTGCTGTCCTGCCTTCCCGTCGGGTTCGCGCTGTCTGCGGTGGGCGCCAACGTTCTGGGCCTGCGGGGATCGCATGGTGTCCGGGTTCTTCTGGGCGCGTCGGGGGCTTTCGCCGCCTTGGCGGCGGGCATCGGCTTGTGGCGCTCACCGGCGGCGGTCGCCGTGGTGCTGCTCGTGCTGGGGGTGTCCTTGGGGGTGGCCATCCCCGCGAACAACGCGGCCGTGATGGCGGCGGTGCCGGCCGAGGCCGCGGCGGTCACCGGGGGAATGGTCAACGTGGCCCGCGCGCTGGGCACGTCGCTGGGGGTTGCGATGACCGCGATGGGCGTTCACCTCGCCAAGGGCCACGGGTGGGACGCGGCGCCGGTGGTGCTGTCCGTCCTGTTAATGTGTGCGCTCGGCCTGGCGGCCACAACTACGGCTTCACCCGCTACCCACGGCGGGAGCGCGGCGGGGTGAGCGTCATGGAGCCCATGGCCGATCGGTTGTCGCTGTCCGGGCAGGCGGCCGACCTGGTGGCGGCGCTGCGCCGAGCCATGCGTAAGGCGGCCCGAGCTGGCCAGCCGGCGATGCCACTCAGCGTCGCGCAGCTTGAGCTGCTCAGCCTGGTCGAGGAGAACCCTGGGGCACGGCCGGGCGATCTGGCCGACCTGCTGCGGCTGGCCCCGAACTCGGTCAGCACGCTGGCCAACGCGATGGTGGGAACGGGCATGCTGGCCCGCGCACCAGGAACAAGGGACCGGCGCACGGTTGAGTACACCCTGACCGCCGAGGGCCTGGCCATGGTCTCCCAGTGGCGCCGAACCAACACCCTGCTGCTCGCCCGTGCCGTCGCCGAGCTGAGCCAGGGAGAGCAGAAGACCTTGGCGTCGGCTTTGCCGGTCCTCGCGCACCTCATCGAGGCGATCAACGCGCGGACCGAGGCCGTGGCCCACGTCGCGGAGGGCGCCACCACGGTCTGACCTGCCAGCAGCCAACCAGTCTCGTCATTGGCGCAGGGGCCCACCCGAAAGGCAGCACGGCCAAAGATCTGCTAAAGGCGGCTGGAGGGGTGGGCGGTGCCCGCAGGCTGGACGAGCTCGACGAGTACTCCGCCGGCGTCCTTCGGGTGGATGAAGTTCACCCTGCTGTCCGCCGTGCCACGACGCGCACCGTCGTAGAGCAGGCGCAGGCCGCGCTCGCGCAGCACGGCGCTGGCCGCCTCGATGTCCTCCACGCGGTAGGCGACCTGCTGCACGCCGGGGCCGCTGCGCTCCAGGAAGGTCGCGATCGTCGAGCCGGGCGCCAGCGGGGCCAGCAGCTGGATGCACCCGTCGGAGTCGCCGACCGACATCATCGCCTCGGCGACCCCCTGCTCCTCGTTGACCTCCTCGTGAACGAGGCGCATGCCATACGTGTCGCGGTAGAAGGCAATCGCGTCATCAAGGTCGTGGACGGCGATTCCGACGTGGTCGATGGCCGTGAAGAGGTGCTGGAACTCACTCATCAGTCGAGCGTAGGGCGCGTGCTGCCGGCATACGAGCCGGCGGGCCGGTGGCTCGACCACTCCGGGGCCGAGCATGCTCTAGACGAGCCGGCGCGCGAGACGGTGCGCCGGGGCGACGGAGATGGCTCGGGCGTCGGTCTCCGAAGGTGGCGGCGCGCCCCTCTCGCAGAGGCCGGGCCAGGAACGCGATGCCCCTGCGCAGGCCACTGTGGGTCAGGTCGACTCGCCGGGTCAGCAGCCCCAGCGCCGGGAAACGCATACCGACGGGGTATGCCGTGCCGGCCCGGTGTGGTGCTCGCCACCTGCCGCTCGGGCCGGGAGCCGGCGGGCCGCCGGTAGGCTCTGGGGGTCGCTCGACGACGTCGCAACTGCTTTCTGGAGGCTGAAGAATGAGCATGAACACGTCCGTCATCGTGGCGGGGGCCCGCACCGGGATGGGCCGCCTGCTGGGGTCCCTCAAGGACTTCTCCGGCTCCGACCTCGGCGGCTTCGCCATCAAGGGGGCCCTCGAGAAGTCGGGGGTCGCGCCCGAGCAGGTCGACTACGTGATCATGGGGCAGGTGCTGCAGGCCGGTGCCGGGCAGATCCCCGCCCGCCAGGCGGCCGCGAAGGCGGGGATCCCCCTGACGGTCCCGGCGCTGACGATCAACAAGGTGTGCCTGTCGGGCCTGGACGCCATCGCACTGGCCGACCAGCTCATCCGGGCGGGCGAGTTCGAGATCATCGTCGCCGGTGGCCAGGAGTCGATGACCAGCGCCCCGCACCTGCTCGAGAAGTCGCGGGTGGGCGTCAAGTACGGCGATGTGGCGCTCCGGGACCATATGGCGGCGGACGGACTGTGGGACGCCTTCACGGACCAGCCGATGGGGCTGCTCACCGAGCAGGCCAACACCGGCGACCTCGCGTTCTCTCGCGCCGAGCAGGACGCGTTCGCGGCGCGTTCGCACGAGCTGGCCGCCAGGGGCTGGAAGGACGGACTGTTCGATGACGAGGTCATCGCCGTCCCGGTGCCGCAGCGCAAGGGTGAGCTCCTGGAGTTCAGGTCCGACGAGGGCATCCGCGCCGACACGACGGCCGAAACCCTCGCTCGGCTCCGCCCGGCCTTCTCCCCCGACGGCACGATCACGGCCGGCTCGGCCTCACAGATCTCCGACGGCGCTGCGGCTGTCGTCGTTATGAGCCGGGCCCGGGCCGAGTCGCTGGGTCTGAGCTGGATCGCCGAGATCGGCGCGCACGGCGTCGTCGCCGGCCCGGACTCCTCCCTGCAGTCCCAGCCGGCCAACGCCATCGTCAGGGCGTGCGCCCGAGAGGGCATCGCGCCGGCCGACCTCGACCTGATCGAGATCAACGAGGCGTTCGCGGCCGTCGGCCTCGCCTCGACGAAGCAGCTCGGCGTGGACCCCGACAAGGTCAACGTCAACGGCGGGGCCATCGCCGTCGGCCACCCGATCGGCATGTCCGGAGCCCGCCTCGTCCTGCACCTCGCCCTCGAGCTGGGACGTCGCGGTGGCGGTGTCGGTGCGGCCGCGCTCTGCGGTGGCGGCGGTCAGGGCGACGCCCTCATCCTGCGCGTGCCGAACAAGTAGCACCCCCGCGTTGGCCTTGCGGTCTGTCGACGTCCCGTCCCTGGTCGCCTCGGCCAGGGAGGGTTCGCCGCGCGCGGTCGCCCGCCTGATCTCCCTCGTCGAGGACGCCCACCCGGCGCTGCGCGAGGTCATGGCGGCGCTGGCCCCGCACTCGGGTCACGCCCACGTGATCGGGCTGACCGGGTCGCCGGGGGTCGGCAAGTCGACGGCGACGAACGCGATGGTGGGGGCGTTCCGGGCCCGCGGAGAGCGCGTGGGGATCTTGGCCGTCGACCCGTCGTCGCCGTTCTCCGGCGGGGCGCTGCTCGGTGACCGGATCCGGATGCAGGACCACGTGCTCGACCCCGAGGTCTACATCCGGTCGATGGCCTCCCGCGGCCACCTCGGCGGGCTGTCGTGGACGACGCCACAGGCGCTGCGCGTGCTGGACGCCGCGGGGTGCGACGTCATCCTCGTCGAGACGGTCGGCGTCGGCCAGTCCGAGGTCGAGGTGGCCGGGCTCGCCGACACGACGGTCGTCCTGCTCGCTCCCGGGATGGGAGACGGGATCCAGGCGGCCAAGGCCGGAATCCTCGAGATCGGGGACGTCTTCGTCGTCAACAAGGCCGACCGGGACGGTGCCGACGCGACGGTCCGCGACCTGCGCCACATGATCTCCCTCGGCGACCGCACCGAACCGGGACTGTGGCGCCCGCCGGTCGTCAAGAGCGTTGCCGCCCGCGGCGAGGGCATCGACGAGCTCATGGAGGCGGTCGACAAGCACTTCGGGTGGCTGGCCGACAGCGGTGCCCTGCGGGAGCGGCGCGTCAAGCGGGCCGGGGAGGAGATCGAGGCGATCGCCCTCGTGGCCCTGCGTTCCCGGATGGAGAGCCTGCGCCACGACGCGAGTGTGGACCGGCTCGCCGCGGACGTCGTCGACGGCAGGAAAGACCCCTACGCCGCCGCAGACCAGGTCGTCGACGCCCTGACCTGAGCCCCAACCTAGGATTGGGCGCGGCCGCGCCAGTGACGTCCCGGTCCATCCCGCGGCACGGTGTCGCGGGACCAACCTGAAAGGGACCCATGCAGACCTGGCCCGGCCAGCCCTATCCCCTCGGCGCCACCTACGACGGCACGGGAGTCAACTTCGCCCTCTTCTCTGAGGTTGCCGAGAAGGTCGAGCTGTGCCTCATCGACGACGCCGGCGCCGAGGTCCGGATCGCGCTCCCCGAGGTCGACGGGTTCGTCTGGCACGGGTTCATCCCCGGCATCCAGCCGGGACAACGCTACGGGTTCCGGGTGCACGGCCCCTACGAGCCCGACCACGGGCACCGGTGCAACCCGGCCAAGCTCCTCCTCGACCCATACGCCAAGGCCATCGACGGCGAGATGGACGGCGACCCGTCGCTCTTCTCCTATGAGTTCGACGACCCCAGGGCTGGCCTCGACGGCGTGGCCAACGACCTCGACAGCCTCGGCCACACCCTCATGTCGGTCGTCGTCAACCCCTTCTTCGACTGGGGTCAGGACCGGCTGCCCCACCACGAGTACCACGAGAGCGTCATCTACGAGGCTCACGTCAAGGGCCTCACGATGCTGCACCCCGACGTCCCCGAGGAGATTCGCGGCACGTATGCCGGCATCGCCCATCCCGCGGTGATCGACCACCTCACGTCGCTCGGGGTAACGGCCATCGAGCTGATGCCCGTTCACCAGTTCGTCCAGGACTTCACGTTGCTGGACAAGGGACTGCGCAACTACTGGGGTTACAACACCATCGGCTTCCTCGCCCCCCACAACGAGTATGCTGCGTACGGCACGCGCGGCCAGCAGGTCACCGAGTTCAAGGGCATGGTCAAGGCGCTGCACGAAGCCCGCATCGAGGTCATCCTCGACGTCGTCTACAACCACACGGCCGAGGGCAACCACCTCGGGCCCACCCTGGCCTTCCGCGGCATCGACAACAACGCCTACTACCGTCTCGTCAGCGACGACCTGGCCCACTACTACGACACGACCGGCACCGGGAACTCGCTGCTCATGCGCCACCCCCACGTGCTGCAGCTGATCATGGACTCGTTGCGCTATTGGGTCACCGAGATGCACGTCGACGGCTTCCGCTTCGACCTGGCGGCGACCCTGGCCCGGCAGTTCCACGAGGTCGACCGGCTGTCGGCGTTCTTCGACCTCGTCCAGCAGGACCCGGTCGTCAGCCAGGTCAAGCTCATCGCCGAGCCGTGGGACGTCGGCGACGGGGGATACCAGGTGGGCAACTTCCCGCCGCTGTGGACCGAGTGGAACGGCAAGTACCGAGACACCGTCCGGGACTTCTGGCGGGGCGAGCCGGCGACGTTGGGAGAGTTCGCCTCTCGATTCACCGGCTCGTCCGACCTCTACGAGCACTCGGGGCGCAAGCCGATCGCCTCAATCAACTTCGTCATCGCCCATGACGGCTTCACGCTGCGGGACCTCGTGTCCTACAGCGAGAAGCACAACGAGGCCAACGGCGAGGACAACAAGGACGGTGAGAGCCACAACCGCTCCTGGAACTGTGGCGTCGAGGGGCCGACCGACGACCCGGCCGTCCGCACGCTCCGGGCGAGACAGCAGCGCAACCTCCTGACCACCTTGCTGCTGTCCCAGGGCGTGCCGATGATCGCCCACGGGGACGAGCTGGGCCGCACCCAGGACGGCAACAACAACGCGTTCTGCCAGGACAACGACCTGGCCTGGGTGGACTGGGACCTCGATGAGGACGCCGGCGAGCTCCTCGGCTTCGCGCAGCGGGTCGTCCGACTGCGGCACGACCACCCGGTGTTCAAGCGCCGCCGGTTCTTCGCCGGCAGCGCCGAGCACGGTGGCGAGAGCGAGCTGGGTGACGTCGCGTGGTTCACCCCGAGCGGCGACCATATGGAGGAGGGCAGCTGGCACGACGGCTTCGCCAAGACGGTGATGGTGTTCCTCAACGGCCAGGCCATCCCCGCGCCCGACCGGCGCGGCACGCGGATCGTCGACGACTCGTTCCTCGTCATGTTCAACGCCCACGCCGAGTCGATCAGCTTCACCATTCCCGAGGAGTCCTACGGCACTGAGTGGTTCATCGAGATCGACACCGCCTCCACGGAACCGGCGGCCCATGCCGCAGCCGGCGCCCAGGACCTCTCCACGGTCGCCACCGCCATGGTGACCGCGTCGACGGTCATCGAACCCGGGACGCAGTTCGCCGTGGAGGGCCGTAGCGTCATCGTGCTGCGCAGCCCCAGGGAGAGCTCCGGATGAGTGGTGCACGACGGACGCCGAGCGCGACCTACCGCCTCCAGATCCGGCCCGGCTTCGGGTTCGCCCAGGCCGCGGAGCAGGCCGACTACCTCGCCGCGCTCGGGGTGAGCCACGCCTACCTGTCGCCGATCCTGCAGGCCGTGCCCGGCTCGACCCACGGTTACGACGTCACGGACCCCACCCGGCTGAGTGACGAGGCGGGTGGGCGCGAGGCCTTCGACCAGATGACCGCAGCACTTCGGGCTGCCGGGGTGCGGACGGTGGCCGACGTCGTGCCGAACCACATGGCCGTGCCGACCCCGGCCCACCTCAACGCCCCGCTGTGGTCCGTGCTGCGGGAGGGACGCGACTCGCCCTTCGCCCACTGGTTCGACATCGACTGGGCCGCCGGCAACGACACGGTGCTCATGCCGGTGCTGGGCTCCCCTCTCAGCGAGGTCATGGCTGCGGGGGAGCTGGCAGTGGCCACCGACGGAGGTGCCGGCGGGGATGAGACGGTCGTCCGGTACTACGAGCACGAGCTCCCGGTCCGCGTCAGAACCGCCGACCTGCCACTAGGTGAGCTGCTCGCGCGCCAGTGGTGGAGCCTGGCTGACTGGCGCACGGGGACGACCGACCTGAACTACCGGCGGTTCTTCGACGTCACCACCCTAATCGCTGTCCGCGTCGAGGACGAGGACGTCTTCGACCAGACCCAGGCGCTGCTCGTGGCGCTCGTGGCGGACGGCTCGCTCGACGGCCTGCGCATCGACCACCCGGACGGGCTGGCCGACCCGCGGGGCTATCTGCGCCGTCTCGCCGAGGCCACTGGGCAGGCGTGGGTGGTCGTGGAGAAGATCCTCGAGGGTGAGGAGGCCCTGCCCCGGGACTGGCCGTGCGCCGGGACCACCGGCTACGACGCCCTGTGGCGGATCGGCGCGGTCTTCGTCGACCCCGGCGGCGAGGAGGCGCTGACCGACTTGCTCGCGCTCGTCACCGGGACGCGCATCTCGCTCGCGGACACGGTCAGGCATGCGAAGCAGGAGGTGGTGGCCCGGGTCCAGGTGCCCGAAGTGGCCCGCCTCGTCCGTCTTCTTCAGCGGATCTGTGACGTCCCCGGAGCGCCCGTCCCCGGCGCCGACTCACTCGGCCGTGTCGTCGGCGCGCTGCTCGTCGCGATGGACCGCTACCGCGCATATGTCGTGCCGGCTGAGCCGGCACCCGAGGAGTCGGTCCGGGCCCTCACGCAGGCGTGCGTGCGGGCCGCGCAGGACCTGTCACAGGAGGATCAGCTCGTCCTCGACCTGGTCCGCGACGCTGCCCTGGGAAAGGCCACGCCGGAGGTCGTCCGTGACCGTGCCGGCGACGTCGCAGACTTCATCACGAGGTTCCAGCAGACCTGCGGTCCGGTCATGGCCAAGGGGATCGAGGACACCGCGTTCTACCGGTGGCACCGCCTCGTCAGCCTCAACGAGGTGGACGGTGACCCGGGCCGCTTCGCCGTGACCCCCGACGAGCTGCTCGAGCATGCCGGGCGGACCTCCGCCGCGTGGCCGGAGGCGATGACGACGCTCTCCACCCACGACACCAAGCGCTCGGAGGACGTCCGGGCCCGCCTTGCGGCGATCTCGGAGCGGCCGCGCGAGTGGGAGACCTGGGTCCGTCGCGCCCAGGAGCTGGCCCGTCCCTTCCGGGACGAGCGTCTCGACGGGGCCACGGAGTACCTCCTGTGGCAGACTGTCGTCGGCGCCTGGCCGATCGACGAGGAGCGGCTGATGTTCTACGCGCAGAAGGCGGTTCGCGAGGCCAAGCAGCACACGACGTGGACCGACCCGGATGCCGACTACGAGGCTGCCGTTGCCACCTTCGTCTCCGGCGTCCTCTCGGACGAGGCGCTCGCCGAGCACATCGCCTGCTGGGTGGCCGACACGGCGCCCCTGGCCCGGGCGGCCACCCTCGGGCAGAAGCTGCTGCAGCTCGCCCTGCCCGGTGTCGCCGACGTCTACCAGGGCACCGAGCTCGTCGACCTCTCGCTCGTCGACCCCGACAACCGCCGTGACGTGGACTTCGGAGAGCGACGCGCGCGTCTCCACCGGCTCGACGCCGGCGAGGCGCCGGGTGACCTCAGCGACGAGAAGCTGCTCGTCACCTCGCGGGTCCTGCGGCTGCGCCGCGACCACCCCGAGTGGTTCCTCGGCGCCGGCTCGACCTGTGCCCGGGTCGCGACGAGCGACGAGCACGCCCTGGCGGTCGCACGCGGGGACGCGGCCGGTGTCCACGTCGTCGCGGTCGTGACCCGGCTGGCCGGCTCACTGGTGGGGTGGGACGACGCGACCGTCGACCTCCCACCGGGCGAGTGGGACGACGCCCTGACCGGTCACCGGTTCACCGGTGGAAAGGTGCCGCTGGCCACGCTGCTCTCCGAGCTTCCTGTTGCCTTGTTGTCGAGAGGGACCGATGTCTGACAGCGAGATCCGGGTCTGGGCGCCCGCGGCCAGACGCGTCGACACCGACGTCGCCCCGGTCGGTGGCGTCGTGACCACCATTCCCATGAGTCCGGCCCCGGGCGGGTGGTGGGTGTGGCGCGGCCACGGCCACCCGGCATATCCGTTGGACTATGCCTTCCGCATCGACGGTGGACCGCCGACGCCCGACCCGCGCAGCCCCTGGCAGCCGCAGGGGGTGAACGGCCCGAGCCGGACCTTCGACCCGACCAGCCATGCCTGGACGGACGGCGGGTGGCGTGGCCCGCGGGACGGTGGAGGCGCTCTCGGCGGCGTCCTCTATGAGCTGCACATCGGCACGTTCACCGGCGAGGGCACCTTCGACGCGGCCATCGCGCGCCTGGACCACCTCGTCGCCCTCGGCGTCGACGTCGTCGAGGTGATGCCCGTGGCCGCCTTCCCCGGCCGGTGGGGCTGGGGCTACGACGGCGTCGACCTGTATGCCGTGCACGAGCCGTATGGCGGTCCGGCCGGCTTCCAGCGGTTCGTCGACGCAGCCCACGAGCGGGGCCTCGGGGTCTGCCTCGACGTCGTCTACAACCACCTCGGACCGAGCGGCAGCTACCTGTCCCGGTTCGGGCCCTACTTCACGGACGCCCACACGACGCCGTGGGGCGCGGCCGTCAACTTCGACGGTCCAGGCTCCGACGTGGTCCGGCGCTTCGTCGTCGACAACGCGCTGCGCTGGCTGCGCGACTTCCACGTGGACGCACTGCGCCTCGACGCCGTGCACGAGCTGCGCGACGACTCGGAGCGGCACGTCCTGGCCCAGCTCGCCGACGAGACGGCTGCGCTGGCGCGCGATCTCGGGCGCCCCCTGACGCTCATTGCCGAGAGCGACCTCAACGACCCCGTCATGGTCACGCCGACCGCCGAGGGCGGCCGGGGCATGGACGGGCAGTGGGCCGACGACGTGCACCACGCCCTGCACACCGCCCTGACGGGGGAGGCGCAGGGCTACTACGCCGACTTCGCGCAGCCCGGCGTCGTCGACAAGGCCCTGACCGAGGTGTTCCTCCACGACGGCCGGTGGTCGAGCTTCCGGGGCGCCGAGTGGGGTGCGCCGGTCGACCGAGCCATGACGCCCGGCAGCCGGTTCGTCGGCTACCTCCAGACCCACGACCAGGTGGGCAACCGGGCGGTCGGTGACCGGATCAGTGCCCTGGTGACGGAGGGACAGCAGGCCATCGGAGCGGCCCTCTACCTGACGTCGGCCTTCACACCGATGATCTTCATGGGGGAGGAGTGGGCGGCGTCCACGCCGTGGCAGTTCTTCTCCGACTTCGACGACCCGCAGCTCGCCGACGCGGTTCGGGAGGGGCGGCGCGGAGAGTTCTCGGCCCACGGGTGGGACAAGGACGACGTCCCGGACCCGCAGGACCATGCCACCCGGGACCGCAGCGTCCTGGACTGGGCGGAGGTCGGCCAACCGGAGCATGCCCGGATGCTGGAGTGGTACCGGTCGCTGGTTGCGATGCGGCGCAGCGAGCCCGACCTTGGTGACGACCGCCTCGACGCGATCCGGGTCGAGTCCGACGAGGCGGGCTGGCTCGTCGTCTCCCGGGGGTGCCTGCGGGTGGTGGGCAACCTCGGGGTCGCGCCCACCCTGGTGCCCGTCGGGGACGCCGCAGCCGCCGAGCTGGTGCTGGCGTGGGACGCCGCGAGCACCCGGCATACCAGTTCCGGCGTCGAGCTCGGCGGTCATGGCGTCGCTGTCCTCCGGACCTCCTGAGCGCTGAGCGGCGCATCGGTGGAGGCACGGGCGGATGTGGATGCGTCACGCAGGGAGCCGGTCTGCTTGCCGCTCCCGTATGACCTTGGTCTTGAAGTACGTCGTGCCGCCTCTCTGGGGCGACCCACCTCGGACTTCCTCGCGGTTCTCTTCCGCGGTTGGTGTTCACGCCAGGGCGGAGTACTTGCGGACGATGGCCTGGTTGCTCCACCAGTGGCCCGGGCCGAGCCGGGAGCCGGTCGCGTAGAAGGCGAACACCACGCCGATGACCGCGTAAGCCAGGTGGTAGTCCATGAACGGGTTGGATGATGCCGTAGCCGAGCCGTCGGCGGCGATCTCGGCCATCGGCCGCTCAGCCGCCCACATGGCTAGCATGAGCAGGACGGTGCTGACCGCGGCGATGCGCAGTCCGGCCCCGAAGATCATGGCGACCCCGATACCGAGGAGCGACACCATGAACAGCCAGTCGGCGATGCCGGTGCCGGCGATGGAGTGGAAGAAGCTCTAGAACGGTCCGACATCGACGTGGGAGAGGAACCCCTTGGTGGGGGACCCACCACTGAGCACCGACTTCGCCGGCGTGGTGGAGTAGCCGAGCCCGAACATCTTGTCGAGGAAGGCCCACAGGAAGATGAAGCCCACACCGATGCGGGCGACAGCGAGCGAGACCTGACCGGCTCCGGAGCGATGCGTCGTGGGCGGTGCCTCAATGGCGTCCGGCGCCCGACGGG
>JAABUY010001301.1_pt1 | contig 34456 bp, 40 predicted proteins | sample 5560271 | NCBI WGS metagenome assembly JAABUY01 (sample SAMN10711886, study PRJNA513374) | rock metagenome | isolation source: Antarctica rocks | place: Antarctica: Victoria Land, University Valley | reverse complement strand
AGACTTGACAAAAGTCGTTCAGAAAGTCTCATAGAACGTCATTCATATATTGCTGAAAGAAGATCGATTCATTAGTCAGTTCAAATGATAGCATCTTGTATTTATATGCTTCTAAAGCAGTGATAAATATGATGTAATTCTCATTATTGAGATGCATTTGAAGTTTGTTAAACGCTGATATGATGTTCAATCTAGTCAGATGCTTGCAACTCACTATTTTATCAATGATCTCATTTATCAGCGATAGAGAGTATTTATTTCTTTTGAAAATGACATTTAGCTTTTGATAGTTCACGCAGAATCGAAAATCTTCATTTGCTTTGAGAGCGAATAGAACGAGAAAGAAATAAAGAGTCTGACTAGAAGTGATGAATCTCTTTGACAGATTCTCGTTTAAGTACTTTTTTACTTTCAGAAGTTTGACAGAGAACATTCAATAAACTTGACAGCGAGAAAGCGTTGAATCATTGATGAGTTCAATTTTATGATCATAGAAGTGATGAGAGAGTAGTTTATTTGCTTGAGCTCAATCAAAAACATCTAGAAACTCATGATATTTTGATGACAGCTTCGCTTTAATATTTTCTCAATTCTGAGTCGTTTCATCGATTGAAAAGATCTTTAAAGCGTTCAAATTGCACTGAGTATTATACATGATTTCTCTATTGACGTTCATCATGAATAAAGCAAAGACTTCGATCTTGTTCTTCTTTGAATGATTCAACAGTGTTTTAAATGAAGCTGCGTTTATGCTTTGAATTGAGAATGACTCTTTTCGAATGAGTCGTTTGAGCATCATAGAGATCTTAGTCTGAGTGATTGAAGAAGACAAAGTTGATCGCGATCAACTTGAGTGCTTTGAATTGAAAGAGATTGAAAAAATCGAAATAGAAGTATTCAATTGATTCAAAAAAACAATGACGTTGTTTCACATATTCAATAATATTTCGTTTTTGTTCATTCAGAGCTTACTCAATATGACTTCATGATGATTGATATCAGCTATCAGCATTGATACAGTCAATTTCTTATGACTTTCGATGATGAGATTGAATAGAATTTTATGAGTTATGATCTTCTTAGATATTTTTTCATCATAATCTCTTATTAGCTTCTCTTTTGTCAGTGATATAAATTGAATTCTCAGTTTCTCGCATACTTTATTGACTAGATCAAAATGTATGATCATGTAAACGACTGAATCACTGTTTATTAAAGAACGAAGGCTGAAAGATCAATTCTGAAAGAGAAGATGAGCATCAATTAGAAACGACTTTTCAAAGTAATTTTCTTTCGATAGAATTTCATCTAGTTTGCACAAAGATATAATTTCTATCTCTTCAATGACTTTTGAAGAGATGACTAGTTTTTTGAATCGAAATTCGAATCGAAATCGAAGCGATCATATTCATTGTTCACTGCATTAATTCTAGTAGATCGATCGAGACACTCTTTAGAGCTATGACCTGATTTATGACATAAACAGCTTCCAACTAGAATATCTGTCTCTTTGACGCTAGTTAAAATCGCGTCGCGCGACTTTAACTGATCAGACTTCAAGTGATTGACTGACTGAGTGACAACAATCGCTCTATGAAAGATAGTTTTAGAAAGATCATTGATGCGTTTGATCTTGTTCTTGATCTTTCGAATGACTCGCTGATTATTATTCAAATGAATCAGATAGAAACGAATTTCTTTTAGAAAATCAGATTGAACTAGTTGATCTACTCAAATGAATCAAAGACGAAGATGTATTTTATCTTTCAGATCAGCGATCAGTTGCTTCTCGTGATAGTCTAGATAGAAAGATAAACGTTGAAATTGAGTATAGAATTCATTGAATTTCTTGAATTCTTGAATCAAGTTGTAGTATTTTCTAAAAAAGTTGACTTTCTTATTCGAGTCATTGAACAATTGAGCTAACTCTTTCAAAAGATCGTTGACGATTCTATAGAGATTGACACAGTCACGTTTGCATCTAGCTTGAGTGATCTCAGCTGTGTCATCGAATAATCTAGAATGTATATAGCTCAATTTGACTCATTCATTAGAAAAGAGATCGACGTTGATCTCTAGTTTATTCTGAATTTTTCTGTATCAGTTCTTTCAAGTAAAGTTCTTTTCATCAGTAAACAGTGAAGAATCAGGTATTTTTTGAGATCTAGAATGCTCAGAGTAGATAAAATCAGAAGAAGTATTTTCTTTAGCTTGAAGTCTAGTCTTCAACTCTTTGATTTCGTCTTCTTGTTGTTTATCTAACTTGTAGAGTCAATCTGTTTCTTCATCGAGAGCTAGACTTCGAGCCTTTCAGATTTCGTAAAACACAAGAAGTATTATTGTTTCAACAAATGATTCATCATCTTCATGAATGAATGATGCAGCACTTGATGATTTCGTTCGTGATTTTGATGAATCAGCATCAGAGATTTAAAAGAAACGATTTCGAAATTCTTTGAAACACTCTTCAGTAAACAAACGACTAGACATAGTAAGATTTGTTTGAAAGAAGATTAAATGAATGATGATGCTTGATGATTGAAGAAGAAAAACGTATAGAACGATGTTTAATCTTCAACAAAGAAGATGAGATTTGTTTGTTGATTTGATTGATTCTCTAGCAAACAACGAAGATTCTTTATCATTGAATCTATCGATCGATTTGATTCTTGAGCAATTCACGAAGATTCTTTATCATGATTCTCATAATCGAGTGAACTTTGCATACTTAATGAGTGATAATTAGTCTAGCAATTCAAACAGTCTCATCGTTGATTCTATTCAATTCTCTAGTGTTGTTCTATCTTTCAATTATCGTTGATCATCAGATAAATGAATTTCTTTAGACTCGTTCTGTCTAGATGAGTATGTTGAATGAGTAATGAGATCAGTATCATGTGATTAACGAATTCTTAATATAATGTCAGAATCATGTCTAAATGATACAATCAATGAAGATCAGAATTGATAGTGCTGGATCTTTAAAGATAGTTATAACTGAATATTAAAAATACAGAAGAAGATTGATACAAAAGCTTCTATTTATGTAATATTCAAAGACTGCGCTAGACTTGAAAGAAATGTGTTTGTGACATGAAAAGAATGTGATGTAGATGAACAAGATGTTGGTAAAAGAAAAGAGTGTTGAAAAAGAAAAAAGAGATTGAGTCAAACCTGACTAGCTCGCTGATTAACTTTAATCATTACGCAGAGAACTCGCTAGCGTTCACTGTGAATTGATTAAAGCTTCAGTCTTGTTCAGTCTTATCAGTCTTGATATGCTCGTAACATTCAGCAGCTTAAACATCATTAATCTCACTTTATCTTCGTCATTGTTTTATTCGTCAAAGTCAAGAACATCTTTGCATTGACTAGTAACTCTTTGAGTTCAAAAATCATCACTTTTGTGACTGTTGTTTCAACAATATCTTCATTTCTTTCTTTCTCATTTTTCAACGAGTCAATGAATCTAAGTTTTGTCATTGTCATCATTCAAGATAAGACTTTGATCATTTCTGAAATCAAGAAAATCTGCAACAAGTGAAAGCTGTGCTACTATTGCAAATTGCAACATTCAAGCAAAATTGCTAAAGAATATTCAAATAAGAAGTTCTTCACTTTGCATATCATGAACATTTATAACAATGACGTTGTCAGTATAAATGAAGAAGTCTCGCTGTTTGCAAAAAAAGTTTAATCTTTGAGCTAAGTCATGCTCAGAAATTTGTATACATATCATCTTGTTTACTAATCTCAATCTTTTTACTCTCACTTCAATCATATAAAAAGTTTTCTGCTAAATCTGTCTTAAAACTCTTTGAATTCAATTCGACATTCAAAGATAATCACATGATAGTATTTTATATTTTACGTCAAGCTCAATTTAAAGTTCTCATTCTCGCTCTGATTGATAATGAAGTCTCTGCTTATGTCTTTATGAATAAATTTTTCACGCAACAACATCATCTTTTCTTGCATCAATTAACTTACTCTCGCAGACTTCAAGAATTTGATGATCAAGTCGCTTTAATCAATGACATTATTTATATCATTAAAATCAAAATGATTCTTGATGAACACATTGAAAAACTATTCTTCTATGTCATTGAATTAAGTCAATATTTCATTGTCATAAGTTTATCATGACTTCATCATCACGTCATTAATGTCAATTTTGAGCACAATATTCTCATCTTGTCTTTCTTCTTCTATCTTAATCATTGTTGCTCATTCTTCATCAAGATCTATGATCTTAATCAACAAGAAGAAAATTTCTTGTTCAAAGTTAACAAAGTAGCTTTCTTTCAGTCTCATTCTTACTTAATTCGCTCACAAGAAGTAACTCAGTTCACAAATCATTCACAAGAAGTAATTCAGTCTACAGATTACTCACAAGAAGCAATTCAGCACTCAATTCGCTCGTAAGAAGCAATTTAGTTCTTCATTCACTCAAAAGAAGCAACTCAGTTTTCAGTTCACTTGCAAGAAGTAATCTAGTTTCTCATTCACTTGAAAAAAGTAACTCAGTTTTCAGTTCGCTCACAAGAAGCAATTCGGTTCTCAATTCGCTTGCAAGAAGTAACTCAGACTTTCGTTTGCTCATGAAAAGTCAACTAATATTCAGCTCATTCACAAGAAACAAATTTCGTTCAATCTTGTCTCTCGTCTGAAACAAGAAACTTCTAGTTGTATTCTTCAAGTCATTCAAAAAGAATACTCATCAAAAATCAAATGTCAAAATTATTTTCTTTTTAAAACTTCTGTTGTTCTTCAAGCAAATCAATTCAATCAATCTTTTATACAACTTGACATAGTTGAGTTGAAAGCTCGAAGCTTTGATCATGCTGCTCATGTCAAAGACATTAAAGTATTTAGCGTCACTTTAAAGAAAATCAATGTCTTTTTGAATCTTGAATTAATCTCGTCTTCTAGTCTAGACTCTGATGAGTCAAAATCGCGTCGCGTGACTTTGACTGTCTGTTCAAAGAACAGCTCAACTCTTGCTCAGTTCTCGTCTTGCTTTCAAGACAGTACATATGATAAGAATCTTCATCTGAATCTTCATCAAATGAAAAAGAAATTTCATTTGACTGCATTCACGACATAAGAAAATCTTGAAGTCTATTGACAAAGTAAAAACGTTGATTCAGTCACAATTCTATCGTTCAGATATTTTAAGTTTCTAGATGTTTTCTTCAAGAAAAACGTTGATATCTTGTCTTTGCATCAAGCTCATGATCATGTCATACATCTTAAAAAAGATGCTCAATCTTCAATCTTCACTTTGTATAACATAAATCATGATGAAATTCTAAAACTTCGTCGTTATTTGAATGAGAATCTGAGCAAAGATTTTATTCAAGTCAGTCACTTTCAGATGATCATCTCTATTCTCTTCATCAAGAAATTCGAAGAAGAACTTTACTTCTGCGTAAACTATCAAGATCTGAATGCTATCACAGTCAAGAATCAATATTCTCTGTCTTTGATCTCAGAAACGCTGAATCATTTAAGTTGAGCTAAATTTTTTATCAAGCTGAATATCATCTTTGCATTCAATCGACATCGAATCAAAGAAGAAGATGAAGCTCTCATTGTCTTTCGCACTCGATTTGAATTATTTGAATATCTAGTCATGCTCTTCAACTTATATAATGAGTCTGTCTCATTTCAGAAGTACATCAACAATATTCTTTGTGAACATTTAAATAAGTTCTGTACAGCTTATCTGAATGACATTTTGATCTATTTCGACAATGAACTCGAGCACGAAATTCATGTCAAGCTCATTCTGCGAAAGCTGCAAGAAGCAGATCTTCAGATGAATATAATCAAATGCAAGTTACACGTCACTTAAGTTTCATATTTAGAATTGATAATCATCATCGAAGAGATCAAGATGAACTCTTCTAAAATAAACATCATTGTCAACTGACTCATCTTGATCAACGTTAAAGACGTTCAAAGTTTTCTAGATTTCATGAACTTCTATAAAAGATTCATCTATGACTATAGTAAAATAGCTACTTCGCTCACTTGTCTCATCAGAAAGAATGTACTCTTTGTCTGATTTCAGAAATGTCAGATTACATTCAACATTTTTAAGAAAGTCTTCACTTTCAAGATTATTCTTCATCATTATAATTCAGATCACAAGATTGTGATAGAAATCAATGTTTTGAACTATATATTCAAAGATATTCTCTTTCAGTATGATGAGAACGAGATTCTTCATTCAATCGCTTACTTTTCAAAGAAGCATAACTCAGTCGAGTGTAACTACGAGATTTACAATAAAAAACTCATGATCATTGTTTGCGCTTTTGAGAAATAATAATTAAAGCTTGAAGACTTTATCTATTCTGTCGAGATGATCATGAATCATAAAAATCTTGAATATTTCATGTCAACTAAGCAGTTGAGTCGTCATCAAGCTCGTTGAAGTGAGTTTCTGTCTAGATTCAACTATCACATCGCTTATTATCTCAACAAGATCGATGATAAGTTGAATGCTCTGACACGTCACTCAGAAGATCTTTCTAAAAAGAAGAATACATTTGATTCTTGACATTAATATCAACATCAGACAATTCTGAAAACTCATGTTTTAGACTTTGATATTGTTGAGAATCTCACTTTTGACGTCTTTGACATTAAAGTCATGAATAGACTGATCGCGTCAAGTTGAGTCATCGAGATCAAGTCGAGTTTTCGACTCGTCAAAACTTGATTCAAGTCAGAATTCTTGACTTGAGTATTTGAGTTGAGTTGAGATGTTTGACTTAAGTATTCAAGTTGAGTCAGAGAGTTGAAATCGAGTATTGACTTGAAATTCTCGACTCGATTCGTCAAGACATGAAGATAAATAGATAGATATTCTATTATGACTTTCTATTATGACTTTCTATCATAGTCTTCTATCAAAGCTCTTTATCAAATAATCTTCATGTTTCTCTTCATGTTTCTCTTTATGACTTTCTATCAAAAAGATAATGCAAAAAGATAATGCAAAGACGAAAAACCGGAAAAATTTCTATATTTAACTCTCTTGACATCATATTTGATTGCTTGATGAATTGAGTCAAGTCAGCGAGTTCTGACTTAACTTGAAATCAATATCAAGTCGAGTTGAGATGTTCAACTCAAGTATTTAAGTTGAGTCAAGATGTTCAACTTAAGTACTTGAGTCAAGTCAGAATGTAAATATGAAAACTCAACTTGATGATCAGTTTAGTCATAAAGCTTCAGTTACAAATCATCGCTCTAGATTCAGTTCAATTACATTTATTCTCAGTTATCTCAGCATTCTTGCAAATTCTAACTTTCATGAATCTAGAAATCGAAGAATTCGACGTTGAAGATGTCAAGTCTCAGCTAAATCAAGACATTCTGAATCTTGATGAAGATTCTGCTGACATTCTCACTCAAACATTATGAAAGCAAGTTGAAATCAATGACAAATTCACAGCTCAGATAATCAAAGTGCTTTGCAATGAAGCATAACATCACAACAAGATCTCTTTAGTTGAGTGTGAAGAACACGAGAATCATCTGTACTTTCAAGAAAGAAAGTACGTGCTCAACTTAAATAAACTACGTCTTCATATCATTCAGCTCGCTCATGATAGTGTTGTTGATAATCACTCAGAAAGAGCAAAAAGCTATGAACTGATCAATCAAGTTTACTGATGATTGAATATTTATAAGTATGTTCAACGCTTTATATAAAACTGTCATGTGTGCACACGTTTCAAGCTCTTTAAACAATGAACTCAAGAATGATTGTATTTTCTTTTAATCTTTGAACATCGTTGATGTGATATCTTCATGAACTATGTAAATTCTTTATCGCTCAGTATCTTCATGAGTATCACATATAAATATGTTCTAGTCTTCGTTGATTGTCTTATCAAAATGAGACATTTAATTCTCATCACTTCTATAAAAGTTGAAGAAGTTATCAACTGCTTCTATGCTCATGTTTGAAAACATCATGATTTACTTGAGTTTTTCATGTCTGATTGAGACATACAATTCATCTTCAATGTCTGAAAGCATATGTGTAAAATGCTGAAGATAAATGCTAAGTTATCAATGATATATCACTCTGAAATCAATGATCAAATTGAGAGAATCAATGCTGTCATGAAGCATTATCTTCAAGTTTTCGTCAACTACATGCAGAATGATTGAGTTAAGTGACTTTCTGAAGTTGAATTCATCATCAATAACGCATCATCATCAATTTCTTTAACATCATTCTTCTTGATCAATTCAAATCAAAACTTATGTTTAAACTTTGAATCTTCTGAATTTCTGCTTGAGAATCTTACATCTTAAGCTCAAAACAAGTTAATCAATGTCAAAGAGTTCATCAAGAAAATGAAGAAACTAACTGAGCATCTACATGATGAGATGCTTATAACTCAGATCATTTACAAATTCAATGTCAATTTCTTTCGTTGTTCTTGTTCTAAATACTTCATCGAAGATGAAGTTTGACTGAATGTTTGCAATCTCAGCATCACTCATTTTGCTGTCAAGTTAGATGATCATAATGTTGATTTTTTCAAGATCAAGCGTATCTTTAAGAATAATTCTCTGATCATTAAGTTGAATTTTTCAACATTCATGAAGATTCATTTCATCTTTCATGTCATTCTTTTAAATCATATCACAAGTGACTTTCTTTTGAATCAACATCAGAAATCTCAAGAACTCATCATTATCAAAAATGACGAAAGATTCTGATATATAAACAGCATACTAAACTTCAAGCATGATAGATGCTATAATTCATCTCTGCTCAAGTATTACATTGATTGAGAAAATCACTTCTTTACTTGAGAGTCTTTTCATCTTCTGAATAATTGTGAGTAAGCGCTTGATGAATATCATCTCGTCAATTCTGTCGTTGAAGAATCATAAGTATTGTCATGTGTGATGTTTCAATGTCAATGTCAAGAACTTTAAGTTCAATCTTCATCATCTCAACTCAGCTCAGATCTGACTCAGATCTTGTTTAAATCTGACTCAGACATCTTGTTTAAATTTGACTCAGATGTGACTTAAATGTATTTTAGTTTCATCTGTGCATCATCACATTAAACTGCATTTCATCTCTTTCTTGCTCAGATTTGACTCAGATCTTGTTTAGATCTGACTCAGACATCTCGTTTAAATCTGACTTAAATGTAATTCAAATGTGTTTCAATTTCATCATGCATCATCATGTTAAAATGTATTTCATCTCATTTCACTCTTCAAATATCTTGCTTAAATTTGACTCAAATGTGACTCAGATTTATTCTAGTCTCATCTGTGCTTCATTACATTAAAATGCATTCACATCAATTCTTGTTTCATTTCAATCTTTATTTTTGATTCTTTTTTATTTCATCTTGTTTCTTTTCATTGTTTTGCAGAAGCTCAGTCTTGAAGAGAGAAGTTATTATCATGATGTCAAATCATCATCTCAATTTAAAACATAAATCATCAATATCTTAAATAATCTCGATTCATTGAATTTGTTTTGCAATTCAATGAATCAAGTCATTAATTTAATCATCATCATCTTAATTTAGTCTGAGCAATTCTGTTTCAATCATTTCAGTTGTGTGCATGAACTTTTGCAATCTTAAGTCAATAAAACTACTGTCTAGTCTTGATTCTGCTCAATTCATGTATATAAAAGTTGAACTTTCATTCTTTTCTTTTGCTTTTTGTCTTTCATCTTATACATTATTTGATGTATTGTTTTGTATCTAGATTTTATCAAAGTAATAATAATATCAGTCTTTTATATTGATAGTATCTTTAGTTTAGCTCAGTCTCTGACAGTAATGATTGCTAAAGTGTTATATATCTCAAGTTGAAGCAATCTTCAGAATTTACAAACTTTATCTTGTTGTCATCATTTATTTTGCTCTTGTCATGACTTGATGAGTAACTCGAAAAATATATGACTATGCATCTATCTTCTTCATCTTCATTTGAAACTCTCTGATAGCATGTCAATTATGCTTAAACTCATCGTTGCTTCTTCTGAGCTTATCATAAGTGCGAAGCTGCTTAGATTTTATAGTCGTTGCTATCTGATGTACAATAAAGATTAAAAGAGTTCAAGTATTAAAGATTAAAGACTTGAACTTAAATGAAGAAATTAGTTGATCAACAAACATAGAGATGAACTCATCAGTCAAATAAGTAACAGTAATGAGCAAAAATGACTGTTGATAATGAAATAACATTGAAAATGATATAGTTTTGTTTCAAAGAGTTTCTCATCTGATGATTCTTTGTGTGACGTTGACTGCTTGTTTAAATGACAACAAGAATTTTGATGCATCTGACAACACATTTTGATTAAACTCATTTATTATTACTGTCAATAATTAAATCATGAGTTTGATTATAATATGCATATTAATAAATCAGATGTTGCTGCATACATCAACTTTAATGAAAGCATACTTAATGATGTTGCACTATAAACAATGTCTGCAATGAACTGACTGCTTGATGAAGACTTCAATTTCATCAATGAATTTTCATCTCTTAAGAATGAATGAAGTCATTCAATGACTAGACTGAATGAAGAGTTGTTGCAGTCAATTTCTTTGTCATCTTTCGCGATTGCTGTTGCTCAATCTCATATCATCTTTAATTCTATTGCTTTATGAGAATAATTTATATCTTGATGATAACAAATGCAAATAAAGTTTCTACACTGCTTGTGACAACATCATCAACAAGTAAGAAGATTGAGTATGTATAACTTATCTTTCTGCAAATGCTTTTTACATTTGTTCTTTAAACACTTTGTACAAGTGATGTTGTTGATCTGAATGAAAGCAATCAGTTAACTGATACACAAAAGAAGTAACTCAAAATGATAATTAAGATTTCATCTTTTGACACTTGTATCTTTCTGTTTTTTCTTGATACTTTGAGCTTGAGAGAAGTTTCATCATTTGTGATATAATCGTTGAGATCTTTGCGAGTTCATGAACTGATCAATTCAATGACAAACTCTCTCTTGTCGCTATTTTGCAAATGAAACAGTATATTCTTCAGATTTCTTCAGTCTTTATGTTTCTTCAACATCTTTGTCATCTCAATTAATTGATCGAAGCAATGAACAATAGTCTGATTGCAAAGTGAAAAATGCATGTAGTTTCAGTTGATACATCAGTCAAAGATCAAACGAGATTGATTGCTACATCAAAGCTCAAAGTCAAACTCATTTGCATGATTGAATACTTTTGTATCTGAGTCGTGTGAAATCTCTCTATCATCAAGTATGATTGTTCAGTTCACAACGTAAGACAGATCATATACATCTGAATCATCATTTTGAAAGTTTACAGACTTCTTGATCATGTTCTTGTTTATCTCTTCATTATATATTTCAGAATCAATTCTGTTTTTTTTGACTGTTATCATTGACACTCAAGATTTGCTTGAATCGATGCTGTGTATTATGTTTGAGTTGTGAGTTCAGATCAGTAAATAAAACAGTATCTTTAAGAAGATACTTGATGTTTTTTTAAATTAAACTGTTTGTTTCACGACTCTGTTTTATTTATTTGCTTTAAAACATTCAATATTTTCTTTACGACTGCTTTTTTGACAAGTTCAAAAGATGAATAAAGTTCAAAAGTAATATTTCTTCGTCTTTTAACATGTTGAGTAGTAAAAGCTTGTTTAACACTAGTCGTGATGTTTCATATGCGTTCAGTCAACACTATTTTCATGATAGTGTTATTTGATGTTTATTAAGTCACAAGTAATGCAAAGAGTGATTGAGAAGAAAGTGAAATTATGCAATATGTTTGAAAAATTGAAGTGTGTAAGATTCAATGAACTTGAATAATGATTCTTTGAATCTGCTTTAATTTGAGAATGTTGTTCTTTAACATCTTGACTTGAAGAAAATTTCTTGACTTTCTCTGCTGTTAAATCGACAACGACATCATATTTTAGTGATTTTATGATGATTGTCATCTCATTTTTCAATCATGTGAACTATGATTTACATCATCAAACACTTGAATGTAATCTTCACAACAAAATGTTAAAGCTATGCTACTCATGAAAAACTTCAAACAAAGTGTTTATCTTCGCGACTGTATTCAGAAAGCAGTCGATAGTAATGTGAAAGTTATACAATCATTAAATGAGTAGATGCAACACATCTTGATTGAACTACATGATTAATCTGCTCACTAACAATAGATGAATCACTGTGATTCGCGATGCTTTTATGAAAGCACTTGCTATCACATTCTCATGAATTGCAACAGTGAGAATGATAGACAGATTCGCTTGAAAGCATTATGACTTGTAATGCAATACTGATTTTGTTAACAGACATCATGATGCTAAAAGATAATTAGTTATGCTTTTTAAACAAAGAAAATCTTGATTCAATATAAATGACTGATTATCTTGACAGATTCTGATTGAATTATAAAGATATATATCATATTTTCACTATGAATTGATTTATTCATCTCGAAGAACGTTTTCAGTATAGTCACAAAAGTTGACAAATGATCATTGTAGAAAGACTCAATATGAAGAATATGCAAATCAATGAAGATGTGACTGAGATGTTTATGATGCAGCTTGTTTGCTCATGTTTCAGAGTGAAACATGATAAGCAATAAAAATGCAAACAATATTCACTGTATCATTTCTTTTATATTGTTAGCTTGAATATAGTGAAGAATACAGTGTAAATAAGCATGATTCAATAAAAGATGAATAACAGCTTTGTTGTTTTATGAATGAAAAATAATCATCATATCAAAATTGAGATCAACACTTTTATCATTTTAGTTATATTTAATAGAAGAATACAATTCATCAACGAGATCTTGCTCACTTTATTCAAGTGTATGCTTTTTTAAGAAACTCAACTTTCAAGACATTCAAATAACAATTTCAATTCAAGCTGCGATCATCAACATCAATCTTTCAGCTTCAACTTACATCAGTTTAGAATTTTACATTCTGCAACATTATTTCACTTTCTATCTTTCATCACAATCAGATAACAATCTCAATTTAAGTTGCAACTGTCAAGATTAATTGTTCAGTTTAAATTTACATCAGTCTAGAATTCAACATTTTGCAATTTCATTTCATTTATTGTATATTTTACAATCTCACTGCTTCTTATTACTTCTTCACATTCAACAGCTTAACATCATTTCACATTATTACTTTACATCTTTCAACAAACATTTTATCATGATGTTTAAAGAGAAGTTCAAAGCAACATTGACAAATAAAGATGCAGCGACTAACATCATGTATCACATATCTCAAGTAATGAAGCTTGAGAATGACAATTGCACTATTCTCATTTCAAACAATGAAAAGATGATGCAAAAAGCAGATTTAGCTGAACATCAAAGCATCAGATTTATCATCTTTCGAGTCAAGATTGTTTTTGAAATCAATGAAGTAGTTAAATCAGCAATTGATGCATTCAATTCTTTAAATGAGAATCTTTACGTTACTTGCAAGATTATGACGAAGATCTTGATGAACTGAACATTCAACATTTACTTTGACATTAAATTACATCAAGTCACATCATTATTATCTGAAAGTTGTCTTTCTGTTCACAACATCTTACATAACTAAGTCTTTTGCTTACATTCAAATTCTGACATTCGTGACATTATTATTATGAACTATTCAAACATGTTTCTATCACACACTTCTTATTTCAAATTCATATTTTTCACATACAACATTGATGATTCAAAGATCAAGAATTTGCATCAAGATGAATGAATGACTTTTTTTAAATTTATCTTCAAATCAATTTCAATTCATACTCAGTTGATTCTGCTTGAGAATCATGAAAGTTCATCAGTTCTTCAGTGTTAGAATCATGTCTAGAGCAAGTCATAGAAATACAGGTAAACGAAGAGTAAATCAGGTAAATGAGAATTCAAAGCTAAAGAGCAAGATCTATTGAGATGCGAAGACTATATGTACAGAAGAAAGAAAAGCGTTAGACTCGATAGAGTTTAGGCTCGCTTCGAGAACGCGCGTCTCAGTAGAAGACTGAGCACGCTCGTAACATTCAGAATATAAAGAACATACTCAAAGAAATCTTCAATTTGTCAGAAGATTGCACAGTCAAGCTGAAAATCTTCATTTCAATGATTAAACAAGATACATTTCTGAATCAGTATTGAAAATTCAACAATAGCATCAGAATAAAGTGAGACTTTTTAATGTTCAACATGTGATTCAATCAGTCTAAAAATCACAAGCATATTATTCAAGTAAAACAAGTGACTTCAAAGAAGAATTATTCAACTATTTATCTATCATATCAATGCACTTATTGCAATGACAAAAAGTGCTGACTTATCAAAGATTTCTTTAAACTACAGTCAATGAAGACACAGCGAGCACTGATTATGAAGACTCAGACATTGCTCTGCGAGTTGCATGCACTCATTTCATTCGCGAAAACAGAAAAGAAGTATATTGATTTGCTGTGTTTTTTTGATTGTTTCAACTATTAATTTGACTCAAAGAATCACTTTAAAGTGCAGATTAACAATGACAAATGAACTGCTATCATTCTTGTTAAGTCATTTATTTTCTTCAATACAACTGATGTGAGCGTAACTTTTCATCACTTTCTCATCAAGACAGATTGAAGCTCGATTGAGTTGAAGTTGACGTTTGATTTTCGCGAGCATAAACGATAGAATAATGATAAACAAGTACTTCAATATTGTTTTTTTGATGCATCAAATGTGATCTCAGTTCATTCAATTATATTTGATAAGTTTGACAGAATCAAAATAACAACAATCAGAATTCTCAATTCTGCTCATATTGACAAGAGAAATTATGAATACAACGATTACTTTCGTGATATTATACTGAGTCAGAATCTTCATATCAAACTCACATTAATTCTCTTTGAAAACTTGAATCTCTTAATTACTCTTGCTGAGTGAAATATTGAGCTGAATAAATCTCAGATGTTGATCATGCAATATCTTCAGAATCTTCTTAACGATTTTGATCTTATTAAAAAACTCTTTGAGATTGAGAAGACATTGATGAATGTTATTATCATAATGCTACTTTTAAAGCTGAACAAGAAAGTCAAAATGCTGAGCTCATTCAACAACACAGCTGATACATTTATTCTCAAACTGAATGAACAGCTTCAATGATTGAAAAACAAAGATATCATTCTGACAAATAAGAAGATTATTTGTTTTCACTTACAGTTCATTGAATGTCAGATAGTCACTCAAGACAGTCACACGTCTTACTCAGTAAACAACAATTTCACTCAACAATGATGAAATGTCTCTTACGAGTTATTTGATGTCTTTTATGATCAGCTGACACATTAAATTATTGATCAGAGCAAGAAGATTTTACATGACATTAAAGATTGTTAATACAAATTGCATCAGATCAGTCTTGACACTCTACTTCTAAAAGTCACAAGTTTGAGTGATTGTTCAATGAATAAGACGCAATCTCAGAGTCAACAGAATGAACAGAGTGACAAGCAGCATGAGACACAAGATTCTTCAATTATACAAATCAATAATGAAGAAGTTGATGTGATTCACAAAGATTTCAAGAGTGATGATAATTCACTCAATGTAAATTATGAAGATTTTAATTCTTGTGTCACTTGTTAATCTTTAAAGTGAGATCACGAATTTGAACATCGTATGCTTCAGAAAATTATCAATGTCAAGCTCAATAGAATGAACAATGAGACTGAGCATAATGCTGTTATTAAGACGTTCTGCTCATACTTTTAAAGAATCAAGATGAGAAAAACTCTCAACATGAAAGATCAAGAATTCTTTCAGCGTATTGAGATTGAACTAAGTGTGAATATTCTTGAGCATGACGTAAGCGCTGTTGTCTGCACGCTGATCAACTTCAACACAACTATGCTAAAAAAATTCAAAGAAGATCATATTGTTGTTCAGAAAGTTGCAAAAGTTAAGAATGCAAAGATTTTTATTGCTATGATTCACAGCAATGATTCAATGCATATGTTCAATGATGATGAGCAACTTCAATTGATGAAAGAAGACATCAAGAATAATTGCTTCACGCATTATATAAACAGAAGTTTATTTGAACATCTGATTATGCTTGAATACTTTTATATGCTTCTCACTGAACAGTATTATGCAATTCTCATCATAGATGACATCATATTCACTGTCTGATACAAAGCTCAGATGCAATTCTCAGTCAATTCTTCACTTTGATTTAATATGACTATTGCAATCATTGTATTGAAGAGCTTTTGCAAAATAGAATGATCATTGACATTTCTCAACATCAATGAAATCAACATAAGAATCAATGCATCTCAGTTCAAGCAGAATGAGATTGAAGTCATTGTAGCAATCAAGCTAGTTAAAATTTACATTGAAGTCAAAATATTTGTCAAGAACATCATTATTCTTACAAAATATATTGCATAAGTTCAGCTATTGAAGAGAAGCTTAATCTTAGACTCGAAAGTTCAAAATGTTGAAACATACATGATTGATTCTTTTCAAGACGAAGAAACTTCTGTCATCATTTTATGTATAATGAAAATCAGAAAACTTGACTTTATATCTCAATTTAATCATCTTCTGACTGTCTGTAATCATGCTTGCAACTCATTTGTTGTATTATGTAACTATGATGAATTTCAGCATGATTATGCTTGCAATCTACATATGATACGACATGTTCAAAATCTGTTCTCGATCAACGAAGTTTACAAGAAATACTTTAGTCAACAAGAATTCATTGATTTCATGAAAACAAAGCGTCAATTTCAAGAGCAAGAATCACAATGAAATGAAGATGAAGCTTGATATGTAAGCGAAGATCAAGTAACAAATCTCTCAAAAGAGCAAAAGCATCATCAGAATGCAAGCGAAGATCAAGTAACAAATCTTTTAGAAGAGCAAAAGCATCATCAGAATGTGAATGAAGCTTTTGCAGCAAATCTTGCAGAAGAGTAAGAACATCATCAGAACATAAGCGAAGATCAAGTAATAAAGCTCTCAGAAGAGCAAAAGCATCATCAGAATATGAGTGAAGATCAAGTAACAAATCTCTCAGAAGAGCAAGAGCATCATCAGAACATGAGCGAAGATCAAGTAATAAATTTTTCAAAAGAGCAAAAGCATCATCAGAACATGAATGAAGATCAAGCAACAAATTTCTCAAAAGAGCAAGAGCATCATCAGAATGTAAATGAAGCTTCTGCAACAAATTTTGCAGAAAAGTAAAAGCATCATTGAGATGCAAGTGAAAATCAAGCAACAAATTTCTCAAAAGAATAAACATCGCAAGAAAATAGATCTGATCAAGAAGTAATATTCATTGACTGATAAACATGTTTCACAGAAGACAACATTCTTTTTCGAAGTTTAAATTCTTTGTTTGCTGCTAGTTCAAGTCTGTTAAAAAGATTGAAACACTGATTACTGTGTAATACATACTGAAATACAGACATAATAACTTGCAAATACAATACACTTCAATCAACAATAAACTAGCTTATTCTTTAAGTTGTTATGTGCATCATGTGAGCGCAGATTTTCAATGTGAACTAAAGTAAATTCACTATCTTTTAGCTTTTACAGTATCACATTCACTGCATGTACTTAACACAACTTAATCTTTCATTCATCTGCTTATCATACTTGATGTGAGTCTTTTAAGTTGCTTTCATAATCACATAAGATCATGATTTAATCATATGTCTTTTTCAATGAGCATCATCATCAAGATCAAGATATGTTCATTGAACTTAATCTCAATTGATTGAATCTGCATATTTAACATCAGTTAAGTACACGTCTAGTTTATCACGTCAACTCATCTCACATAATCAGATAGCAGCATTCATATTTCATTATCATCATTTATTTTATTGAACTGATTTTATCAACTCATCATAATAATTAACTTATGTTTTAAAAAGAATTTCATTATTAGATATCAGAATTTTCAACTTGATAATGAGTGTTCAACTTTCAGAAACATGACAGAGATTTTTAAAATTTTAAACATCAATAAATATCAGCTGAAGAATTTAACAAATCAAGCTGAGCAATGACTTGAAAAGCATGCATTTACACTCAAGCATATCAGATTTCACAAAAAGTCAACTATCATTGAGAAGAAATTAACATCATTTCTGTACAACATCAACTTACTTATATTCAATGACTTTGAAGCAAATCATATTATCAGCAGTTTAATCACTATAGTTCAATGATTGCTCTTCAACAAGAGATGCTTTAAACAAAGACATGTCAAAAAGATCAACACATCTTTCATTTATACATAAACTAGTTTTACATTATCTTCAGATGATCAATCACTCATCATCACATGCAAGATTGTAAAGATTCAATGAGCATCATCTGCATCTGAGTTTTCACAGTCACAAAAAGTCATGTCATTCATCAGAATATTCAAAGACATTAAACTTCATGCAATGATGAATTCACACTCAAATCTGATCACTTCAAGAGAGATTTTGAAAATGAGCTTGACTTTGATCAAAGATGTACTTAATCATGATTTACATGATGACAAAGATCGATTTTATAATGTTTTGTTTCAGATGTTAATTAATATTCTCAAAGATGACATGAGTTACACTGAGATGAACACTATTATTTACATCATAAATGACAAAGTCTTGAAAATAAATTCAGACAGAACTTTTTGAGCTGTTTTACGCGATGTCTTGAATCAATTTAATCATGCTGCTTGCTTTAATGTGACTTACGCTACATCATATTCTGATAGATCAGAAACACATGTATGTAAATAGCGAACTAATGATCAATGCAAAATTCACAGACAATGTTTCATCAATCTCAGCTTCTTATCAAAAGCACATAAGATTCATTAATGTTAATGAAAGCAAAAAGATTAATAAAGTGACAACTTGAAGAAATGAAATCAACACATTATCAATTGATCATGAAATGACAATTGATAATTTGATAAATCATGTATATCAATAAAGATTGACAAGAACTTTAGATTTTATAGAGCAGAATCGAATAGACTCTACTCATATTCAGAAGCAGTCAGCAGTTGTTGACATGAAAGAGAGTGTTGCAAATGACACAGCTGTTCTGTTTACAATGAAGAATAACGTTGATTTGATTGACAATGCAGCATCTACTCATGTTCAAAAGCAGTCAACAGTCATTAACATGAAAGAGAATGATGCAAATGACACAGCTGTTCTGAGTACAATGAAGAATAATGTTGACTCAGCAAACAACGTAACATCTACTCATGTTCAGAAGCAGTTAACAATCATTAACATGAAAGAGAATGATGCAAATTGTTACGATTCTAGCTACGCATCTTCGTTGATAGCTATGTTGATGACTATGTTGATGACTATGTTAATGACTATTCTGAGAGCTATCGTCGATCGCTCGCCGCTAGAGCATAGACTTGTTTCGAAGTCAACTCTATTCAGAATTAGCTTATGTTCTTCTGAGTCATATAGATAGTCGATTCTTTCCTTCTAGATACTTTTCTTTCTTAGCATTTATATACTCGTTACATTACACTCATATGACTCGCTCTATGCTGGTTTCTAACATTATATAAATGCTTCTTCGTTACAGACGAAGTGAAATAATCTGCATCGATCTCTTCGAATGCTTCTGCTAGTAGTTCTTCAATCCTCTATCGACTTTGATCTAGCGACTTGCGTTCGTGCAGCAGCACTCATCTTTCTTCCCTCGTAAGCTGATTCAGCGAGGATAAACAAAAGATTCGAACTCGTGCGCTGATCAGCAAGTATAAACAAACGATTGGAACCATTCGACTAGGTCAAAGATCAGCGAATTAATCGTTCATTCAGATTCGCAAGAGATTCTTCGAATTTGTTGAACAATCAAACGAGACCAGTCATAGAACTGCGTGAAGTCTCTATCTCGAGGAGCAAACTCTCAGTGAGCCTGCTTCAATGGCATCGTCAATGCGATGATCTACTCGCTCTCATCGCTCTATTCATCAGTGGATCTGATCATACATTCATGTGCAACTAGTGAGTCTGCTACAATGACGAGCTCAAAGTTGATCTCTTCGATGAGCAAGTCAATCAGTGAGTCTGCTTCAATGACACTGTCAATGCGATGATCTATCTTCTCATCATTCTACTCATCAGTGAATCTGATCATACATTCACGTGCAACTAGTGAGCCTGCTACAATGGCATCTTTCGTCAATGCGATGATCTACCTACTCACATCGCTTTATCTATCAGTGAATCAATCTGCCGACTCGTTCGCGTGCAACTAGTGAGCCTGCTTCAATGACACTTCTACCTTGCATAGTGAGCCTGCTACAATAGGCATTTCGATTCTACACAAGACTAAGAAAATACATTCATGTGAACATGAATCGTTGAAGGGGAGAAATAATGTTACGATTCTAGCTACGCATCTTCGTTGATAGCTATGTTGATGACTATGTTGATGACTATGTTGATGACTATTCTGAGAGCTATCGCCGATCGCTCGTCGCTAAAGCATAGACTTGTTTCGAAGTCAACTTTATTCAGGGTTAGCTTATGTTCTTCTGAGTTATATAGATAGTCGATTCTTCTCTTCTAGATACTTTTCTTTCTTAGCATTTATATACTCGTTACATTACACTCATATGACTCGCTTTATGCTGACTTCTAACACAAATAACACAGTTGTTCTGAGTACAACGAAGAATAATGTTGACTTGACTGACAATGCAACGTTTACTCATGTTCAGAAGCAGTCAACAATCATTAACATGAAAGAGACATCGACAAATTCTTGAGTGTTAATTAGTCAATCACACGCAGCTAATCATCACGTTGACATCATTGACATTGTTGACAGCTGATTAGATCAAAGATTCAATCAAACATCACTTAATTACGTCATTAATCTCATACTTAGATCTAATAGCTGGTAAATTGAATCATTTATCTTTGCGCATAGATAATTAAATGACTAACAGCATCATTAGACAGTTTGACAACATCTTCGTTCTTCGCATTCTACATGCTCATCTATCTACATACTCATCATTCTACTCGTCATTCTACATACTCATCATTCTACTCATCATTCTACATACTCATCATTCTACTCGTCATTCTACATACTCACTACTCTACTCGTCATTCTACATACTCATCATTCTACTCGTCATTCTACATACTCATCATTCTACTCGTCACTCTACATACTCATCATTCTACTCGTCATTCTACATACTCATCATTCTACTTGTCACTTTACATGCTCATCACTCTACTCGCTCATCTACTCGCTCATTTACTCGCTCATTTACTCGCTTTATCTACTCGCTTTATCAATCTCTCTATCAAACGCTCTATCAAATTCTCTATCAAACGCTTTATCAAACTCTCTATTAAACGCTCTATCAAATGTGTCAATCGAATGCATAAAACACGTCAAACAGTGCTTCAAACAATGCTTTCTACATGGCTTGAAAACAGTACTGTTACCTCTGTGATTAGTAATCTTCGCTCTCAGTCGAAGATCGACGCTAGAAAATTCAGAAGATTCAGAATATTTACTTCTTCTCACTTCTTTCTTTCTTCGTAGAACAGTTTCTACTTTTTATTTCATACGAAATAATGCTAACTGACTCAATAGAACGCACTCTTCATGACTTGATATCAAACTTTCTACTGATCTTTCTGCTGATCTTTCTACTGATCTTTCTACTGATCTTTTGATCGAGCTTTCTACTGATCTTTTGATTGAGCTTTCTACTGATCTTTTTACTGATCTTTCTACTGATCTTTCTACTGATCTTTCTACTGATCTTTCTACTGATCTTTCGATCGAGCTTTCTACTGATCTTTCTACTGATCTTTCTATTGATCTTTCTACTGATCTTTCTACTGATCTTTCAATCGAGCTTTCTACTAAGCTTTCTACTGAGCTTTCTACTGAGCTTTCTACTGAGCTTTCTACTGAGCTTTCTACTACTGAGCTTTCTACTGAGCTTTCGATCAAGCTTTCTAGTGAGCTTTCTACTGAGCTTTCGATCGAGCTTTCTACTACTGATCTTTCTAGTGAGCTTTCTACTGAGCTTTCGATCGAGCTTTCTAGTGAGCTTTCTACTGAGCTTTCGATCGAACTTTCTACTACTGATCTTTCTAGTGAGCTTTCTACTGAGCTTTCGATCGAGCTTTCAATCGAGCTTTTTATCAAACACTCTATCAAACTTTCTACATGCTTCAAATTACTTGTCGATCAAGCGCATAACATAAGTTGAACAGTTCTTTCTACATGACTTCTTTCATGATTCTCTATCAAGCACTCTTCATGTTTCTCTATCAAGCACTCTTCATGTTTTTCTATCAAGCACTCTTCATGTTTCTCTATTGAGTACTCTTCATGTTTTTCTACCAAGCATTCTTCATGTTTTTCTATCAAGCACTCTTCATGTTTTTCTATCGAGCACTCTTCATGACTTTCTTTATGATTTTCTACCGAATATTCTACATAGTCAACAATTCATTCAAATAGATGATTAGATAACTAGTTAAATAATAAATTTATTGATTTAATATCTTGCTTTTGCATGCGCTTGAGCATATAGAATTGAGCATATAGAATCAGAACAATCAGTGTCAGCAGTGTTATTTTGATGATTCATGTCATTTTGATGATTCATGTTATTTTGATGATTCATGTCATTTTGATGATTCGTGCCATTTTGATAATTGATGTCATTTAAGCTATTAGACATGCGCTCGCAGCTAATCACGTCAAAGTGATCTTATAAGAAGAAGAGTCGATCAAAATGATAAATCATCTAATTTATTGACTAATTACGTGATTAAACACTCGACGAGATTTCTCGATGAAGTGATGCAAATGACACAGCTGTTCTAAGTACAACAAAGAATAACATTGACTCAGCAGACAATGCAACGTTTACTCATGTTCAGAAGCAGTCAGTAGTCATTAACATGAAAGAGAGCAATGCAAATAACACAGCTGTTCTGAGTACAATGAAGAATAACATTGACTCAGCAGATAATGCAGCGTCTACTCATGTTCAGAAGCAGTCAATAATCATTAACATGAAAGAAAGTGATGCAAATGACACAGCTGTTCTGAGTACAACAAAGAATAACATCAACTTAACAAACAATGCAACGAGATTTGATAAATTTGTGAAGAGTGTACATTCACAGCGAACTGATAAGAGTGAAAATCTCATGAACAAGATTCACACGCTTTTATATTTTTCTTGAAAGTGATCAAGATTCAATCATTCAAAGAAAGATACAACAAGCATCATATTAGCTGATTAAACATTGCATTATAGTAAGTTATTGAAGTATGTGTATGAATGATAAACTAATGATAAGTGATTTTTACAGAGAATAATGAAAGTTCTGAATCATTGCATTCAAAGCAATGAAAGTTGAACAACAAAATGCAGACTCAAGAGAATTACATGTTAATGTTAACTTCAAATAAATCTCACATTTCAGCTTCAACTTTTGATAACTCAATAACAGTATCAAGTTTTGAATCAAAGAATGATAGTTCTTTATTGAATGAAAACAATATCATCAATTCACATTGAGATTCAACGAGTTAAGTTGAACAATATGAAGCAACTGTACAATCTTCATCTCAGCAGATGAAATCTCAACAAAACATGATGATCTTTGACACTTTATTTAAAGAAGATATCGCGAAAAAGTCAGAACATGCATAATCACATGTGAATCTCAATGATGTTAAAGATAGTGAGAAGACTTTGAAGAAGCATTATGTAAAATGATTGAAATATCAAAATCAATCTTGTTTCTTGATTAACAAGATTAAACAGATTCATGATGAAGATATTATTGATTGTTACAAAGCATCTTCATGAAGAAGACAAATGACAAAATTATGCTCAACTGTTTCTGCATGACTTTAATCATGTTGAATCTCAATCATGCATACATTTGCAAAGAATGATCACGTCACTCTTTTTATATCAAACTTTTGAAATTTTTGGGATGTTTAAGATAAAAATGTTCATGAGAAAAGAATACAATGTCGATGATATGAGTCTTGAAAAAATAAACATGAATGTCAGCAAAATTAAGAATAAAGCATGCTAATTTATTAATAAAACAATAAAGATGCTTGAATTGATTTGTCTGAATCGTCTATTGCACATAGCACATAATGAGATCAACGATGCTCATCATGAGAAGAAGTTCAATGAACATCTGAAAGAAGACACTCTCGATACTTTTCAGTCTAAAGATGCAAAGTGCTCTTCTGATAACAGATTGAAAATTGAGTGTTCATGTGTGAATGCAAGCTCATCTGCACATTTCATATCATTGAAATTTATCAATCTAGTTATCATTTCATCAGTCTTGATCATCAATTGACTAAAGAAGATTTGAATTCATCTTGACAAGAACCATGATCTATTATATTAATAGATTCATCATGCATATTGTGATGTCAAAATGAACGCGCTGATCATTAAACTGAGATAAACAAATATATATCTTCTATCAGAAGAAGAGTAAGTTAATTCTAGTTTCATATGTATAATTATGATAAACATGTACAAGACTTGCGTTGCAGAATTGATGAGAAGTTTACATCATTCTCAAAAAGTAAGTTCTAAAGCAAGACAATCACAATCAATATGAAAGTGTTGTGAACATGCACTTCAAGTTAGTCTAACATAGATCATGTCAGACTATCATAGACTAGTACAGAGCTGATGTTGACACGCTAGTAATCTAGCGTGCCTTCGTGAGTACAAGATCTTCGACGTGTTGCATCTTCTTTCTTCTTTAGCTTTGAACTTCTAGTTAGAACACACTCATATGATTCGCTCTATGCAGATTCATAACATTAGTTCAAAGCTCATTAATCTTATTATCAACGTGTAAACGATATAAAAACAAGCTACACAACTCAAATCAGAAGTCGAACTCAGAAAGTTTGACAGCAGAATCAGAACTTGAGCTCAGAAAGCTCAATAAAAACCAGAAATTTCTAAAGAAAAATCTTGATTTGAAATCAGAAATTTCGATAGAATCAGAATTAAAGAACACGAACGCGTTGCTCTTAACTAACTCTTTATTGAGCTCGTCATCAAAAATCACAAATTTCAGCAGTACTTGAACTCAGAAAGTTTGATAAAGTACTAGTCGTTGATCAAACTCAGAAAGTTCAATAGAGTAACATCAGAATCTCGATCAGCAATTTGCTACTCATACAATGATTAGAAGCTCAGAATCAGCGAGCATTACTCACTACAAACTTCAAGATGCTAGAAGAGAATCACTTCTATCACAGAATCGAACAGTCTCAGAAGAAGAAGACATGAATGCATCATTGAATACAGAAGAAGAGAACATGAATGCGTTGTTCTTTGATCACAAAATGATCAAGATCAGCATCAGCACTGAACTGAATGCTTGAATAAACACATATGAATCAGATGATCTTGTTGTCTTTATCAAGTACATATGTCAACAGCATGACATCGAAATCGAGATTCACAATAACATGATTCAGATATTAGAAGATGTCAACGAGATAAACATCACGTTGAAAGTTATGCAAACGCGTCTGCAGAAAGAGAATAGAGACAAGAACGTGATTATACATCATTTAAAAGCTGTATCAAGTTGACAAAGCACTTTGATTTCTGAAGATCGATTCTCGAAGTTGATCAAGTTATCGAACTCTTCATTGTTTGAAAATTCATTGCAGAATGTAAATAATTGACTGTCTTGAATGCAAAACAAGCTGAAGATAAACAAGAATCATTTTTCTATTGAAGAGTTAAAGATTGCATACATCGAAAGTTGAGTCAGTGAAGCTGCAATCAAACATAATGCATTTCGAATGAGAAACATGTTTCTGAACTCGTTTCTAGAAGTTGAAGAAGTACTGTCAATCATAAATAAGATGTATGACAATCTCAATCATCATCACACGACTCAACGACAGTACTTAAAGCTGTATCAGAACAAGATCTTCTTTCATGAATTTTGAATGAAATTTCAGAGATTTAACGCAGAACTAGAATACAATAACAAGACTCTACTAGATGATTTTCAGCATAAGATCAGCTCAGATCTTCAGCGAGCAACACTCAATGAATGAATCACGAACTTGAATGAGTTTGTTGATATCTGGATGCAAGTCGATGTTAAATTGACTGAATTGAACGTTCGATCAGTCATCAAAGCATCAGCTACTCAAGCTGCTTGCTTTATTGTCAACACATCGACTACTCGACTTACGTCATCAGTTTCTTCGTGAAAGAAATTCAGAAGATCAAAGCTCAACTCTATTCAGAAAAAGTTGTTTAAGAAAGAACTTTGCTTCAAATGCAAGAAGTCAAAACATAGAGCATATGACTGTCTTAAGATGATTCAAGTGCATGAGATCGCTGCAAGTTTGAAAAACGATCTGCTTTCATCAAAGTAGTGACTGAGAGCAATATACTCATATTTTGTTTCATCAGCATGTCTGATGATTCATTTGATTTCAAGTCGTTCATTGTTGACGTCATCTTGAGTAGTCTGAAAAAAATATTCAGATTTCTCGTTCTGATAGATACTGAAGTCACTGACATGACTTTCATTGATGAATCTTTGATGTCAGAGCTATGTGAACACTTTGATATTCAATCAATATCGCTGTCAAAATCAAAGTTGATTCAATCGTATGATGAAATCTTTGATCGAAAGTTGATTACACACGCTCTGTATACATCGATCATGATACAAGAACACAAGAATGAAATGATGTTTCTATTAATAACTCGTCTAGATCAGCACAAGATAATCATTGAAAATCTCTGATTGAAAAGAAATCAAATTTTGATAGATTTTGCAAACGATTGATTAATATTATCATTGAAGATTCGAACATCAAAATCTGTTGTTTTGAAAGCAAGCAGTCAATCAGCATTTCACAGATCTGAGTCAAGCGAAATCTGCAAAATAAAACGAAAGAACTTGATTACTTGAACTCAATGATTACGTTGACAATCATCTTGAAGCGACTCACGAATCAGAAACTAATGAATCAGTTCATTGAATCTGTTTGATTCATTGAATCTGTACTCATATGAAAGCAAAGCACTCAAGTTGATCTCGATCAACTTCGTCTCTTTCAGTCAACTGAGAAAAAGAAGCTCGTCAATATTGTCATGATCGAAGTCGTTGTATATCAAACTCTAGTCAAGAATAAGAAGATCAGAATCTTCTTCTTGATTATTAGTGAAATCAACAAAGCGCTTAGCTCAGTTAAAGATTTCGCGAAACTAAATAAAATGATCTTTGTCATGTCATTAGATGAACTGAAGAAGAAGCTTTCAATAGTCTATCACGACTTTCTGAATGTTTTCAATAGAGAAAAGATAACGCAGTTGTCTTCACATCAATCATACGATCATAAGATTGAATTAAAAGATGAGAGTCAACTTTCTAGAAGTCGATTGTATCTCATATTGAGCTACAAGTTGCAGAAGATCAAAGAATATTTAGAAGAGAATTTGAAGAAGAAGTTCATCACACTCAGTAAAGCTTCTTTCGCTTCGTCAATACTATTTGTTGAAAAGAAAGATGATAGTCTTCGCTTTTGCGTGAATTATTGAAAACTGAATGCTCTGATCAAAAGAAATCGTTATTCAATATTCTTGATAGACGAAGTACTCGCTCGAATTCAAGACAGTAAGTATTTGACTTAACTTAACATTATCGTCGTGTTCAATAAGCTTTGCATGAGTACTGAAAGCGAGAATCTAATCACATTCATTACTTTCTTCGATGTCTACAAGTATAGAATAATGCTCTTCAAATTAATCAATGAACTTGCGTTCTTTCAGCACTATATCAACGATGTGTTGTTCAACTGTTTACATAAATTCTGTCAGACATATCTGAATGATATTCTCATCTACAGCAAGATCTTGAAAGAACATAGAACTCATGTGAAAGAAGTGCTAGACAAGCTTCGTGAAGTCGATCTGCAGATAAACATTGACAAGTGTGAATTCAAGATTCAGAAAATCTCGTTTCTTGAACTACTGATGTTCATCAATGATTTACAAATGAATTCTTGAAAAGTAGATGTGATTCGAAACTAAAAAGTGTCGCGATCATTGATTCATGTGCAGATCTTCATTGACTTCTGCAATTTCTATCGATGATTCATAAAGAACTTCTCAAAGATCATTCAACTCATGATAAAGCTGACTCGAAAAGATCATCTCTTTGAATGAACAGAGATCTGTCAGATGATCTTTGAAGAACTAAAGCAACAGATAATGACAGTTCTTGTTCTGAAGCATTTCAACTCAATCAGAAAAGCTATTCTGAAAATGAACTTCTTGAACTATGTGAATGATGAAGTATTGTCTCAGTATGACGATGAAGACATCTTACATTCAGTGATCTTTTATAGCAAGAACATGATTTTCGCAGAATGCAACTACGAGATCTATGATAAAGAATTGCTGATCATTATTTGCTATTTGAAACATTGATACTTTGAATTGAAATGTACGAATATTTCAATCAAGATCTTCATCGATCATCTGAATTTGAAGTACTGAATTCGTCAATAACAATGCTATTTCGTCGTCAATTGAACAGTCAGCGTTCTTTCTGAATAAGAGCTTTCACTCTCGTATGAGCTTCAATTTGAATTCAACTGAATATGAGATCACTTGAGCTAAAATCGAAGTGAGCAAAGCGAAGAATATATTTGAACACATGAAATGATTACTAGCATTGATCAAGCAAGCATTAGCAAGAGTCAGAGTCACAATGAAGAAACAGATTGACAAGCATCGAAAAGAAATGATTTACAAGATAGATGACATGATGTTTCTGAACTCAAGAAACATCATGATCTCAAGATCATCAAAGAAACTAGATGATAAGATGCTAAAATTCTTCAAGATTCTGATCGAGATCAAACATGCATATTGACTGAAACTGTCGTCGACTATGAAGATTCATTCAGAGTTTGCATCAAATCTGCTGCAACTAGATTCAAAAGATGCTTTAGAAGAATAATGAAATGAGTCGTCTGATTCTATAGTGATTGAAAACGAAGATGAATGAGAAGTGAAGAACATATTGAACTTCAGACACTATGAACAAAACAAACAACTACAATATCGTGTCAATTGAAAAGAATATAACATCGATCTACATTGATACAACGTCAATGAAAGTGAATTCGAAGATTGCTCAAAAGTCATCAATGACTTTCATGAACGTTATTTGAACAAGTCAAGATAGAAATCAACTTAAGAAAGATTGACTGAACTGCAGCAATGAGAACATTTCTAGATGAAGAGAGAGAATAATGTTGCAAACATGCACTTCGAATTAGTCTAACATAGATTGTGTCAGACTATCATAAACTAGTACAGAGCTGATGTTGACACGTTAGTGATCTAGCGTGTTTTCATGAGTACAAGATCTTCGACGTGTTACATCTTCTTTCTTCTTTAGCTTTGAACTTCTAGTTAGAATACACTCATATGATTCGCTCTATGCAGATTCATAACAGAAAGCTCTGAAATATAAAATGAGATCAATTGATCATAAATGAGATGCATAGAAAGATAATTCAGACATTCAAAACCATCAATCTGTTTAAGATCATGAATAAAAAATCTCATAAGTGATTTGTTACAGATACATTCTTTGAATGATCTTTCTTTCAAATGATGACATGAGTGAACATGCTGATGATAGATTTGATAGTGAATCAACATGAATGAATATGAAAAGAAAAAGAAGCTCATTGAGTCAATTTAAAATACTGTACATATCAAAATTTGAAAGACATGAACAAAATATATATGAAAATTATTGAGATTCAAAAAACAAATTCTTAAGTCATTCAGAAGTACATTAAACAGCTAAAGACTGTGTGTGACACACTATGATTATGACGTGATATTAATCAATCAATGTTTTTCAACTCTTTTCTTACAGATGTGAAATCAAATGAGCATTAAGATATCAATTGCAATCTTTCATCAAGATTCAACAAACTTGTTAATTTCTCAGTGATGATAATCATTAATCAACTTTGAAAGAAGATAAATAAGAAAAAGCAAGACTGAATTGACAATCATTGCATTGAAATTGAGTTTCAACTCAACGTCAACAACTGAATGATGAAAGTTCGTTGATTTAAAGTACTTAGCACATTCTTGCATCTTGAACAACTTTCAAAGATACAGTCACTTACATTCTCTGAAGTAAAAGACTGAAATAAAAGATATGTTTGCTTTGAAATAAATCTTTTCTACGACTTGAAGCAAGTTGAATCTCTTTATGAGAAGCACATTCTCAACATTATCTTTGAAGTGAACTGTAACAAGATCAAAGCAATCAACATGCTCATCAATGATGTCTGAGACAAGAATGAGAAGACTGTATTCTGTATCATGAGTTTTATGAATGCACTTATTTTTTATTGAATAAGTGACAGAGTTTTTACTTTCTGTTAATGTCATTCTTGAAAGTTATCACATGCATAGCAAGAGAAAACATGTTCAACATGATTGCTAACGTTTAATTATGTAATACTTTCAACTTGTGTTTAAAGTCTTTGTGACTTTGATAACTTCAAAATTGATCAAATTTAGAATGATGAACATAGTTTGATTGTTTCAAGAAGATTCAAAAAAACTGCAGAAGTATTTAAATGAAAAGTCATTATGCTTTATCATTGACACTATCAAATTAATCAATGTTGATTACAATTTACACAAGATCAAGAGACTAGTTCAGATTAATTCAGAATGAATGAAGAGAAATTAAGCACAGATCAAGAAGAGAGTCAATCACCTTGAATAATATGAAAAGACTATCACTTATGACTTACGCTGCGTAGATTCAAGAATTGAGATGCTGATATATGATAGACAGAATCATTGAATGCATATAATGAAGTTGACATTGAAGCTCAAAATCTTTGAAGATGATGATGTAATCAGAAATGTCAAGAACAATGATGATGACGAAGTGAATGACATTGAAGTCAATAACAAGATGAAAGATGATAATTACATCTAGATCACACAGTCTCATACATGTGCATCAAGAATGCAGAGTGTGTTACTAATCTATCAATCTATATTATAAATAGTTGTACTCATTCTTTCTTCTTTGACATTCACTGATATATTCATCAAAACTTATTAAGATCATGAGAAAATTTATAGAATCAACATTAAACTTTGTGATTCTTGATGATGTTGCAGACACTGCTTCAATGATGCAACAAATCTTCAACGACATATGCAACATTGCTTGAGCATAATCACAGATTCTCATTTTCAATCTTTCAAATAAATTTGATCAAATAACTCAATAAAGAAATTATGACTATTTAATCAACATTATGTCTGAATGTATGCAGATTGACAAAGATTCAAAGAAGCAAACGCAATATCATTTCATAAATTGATAATAATGTTCATCAATACTGATCTTAGCTATGATCATTCTACATTTATGAAACGCAGCAGAGTATAGAAAAATTCACTCATCAATGTAATGAAAATGTCTGTCAAACATCAGCAATTTCACAATTTGAAATCACAATGTTCTGAATGAGCGAGTAACATTCATCTCACTTCTATCACATCATTATTATCAATCATGAAAAGAGATAAATAAAAGACTACAAGTAAGAAAAGTGCATTCTTCTCAAAAATCATGAGCATTGAAGTTCAAGTCATTTACATGAAAATTGATATTCAAAAAGTCTTTTCATACTTGTTAAATATTTACACATTGCAGATGATGCAAACATAAACGTAATCAATGAAGATCTGAAGTACAAGAATGTAAGAATGTTTTTTCAGAAAAGAGAAAAAACATCATTAATGTATGCAAAAAACATGTGATACTTCATTTATATCATTTTTTAACTCAAATGTTGACTTTACTTCTAATGTTCAAAACTTAATTATCAGCTCGCTCATTTGCAAATTTGCATTGATACAGATAACTTACATTCTGTGATGACAACTTATTAAAAACTCATCATCATGAATGCAGAAGTTACAATTTGCAAGATCTAAATTCATGAAAGTTATTTGCGAAGATTCTGACTTAAAGAGCGTACTAGTTACAATCATTGCAGCTGATTATCAACAAGATCAATGATGCAGTTGCTTGATTGAATAAGACACAGATGCACTTTGCATCATCATAATCACAATAGTCAAGTTTTATGATCTTTGAGTGATTGTCATTAAAATATTAAATATGATCGAGAATGTTAAACTTGATGACTTTCATACATCTTGAAGATTACATGTTTCATGACATCAGAGCAGATATCATCAGTTCAATGAATCTGTCTTGCAGTTTAATTAATCTGTTTTGCAGTTCAATGAATCATACATCAGTTAAACTTGCAAAAACAACAGATTGATTCTCAAATTTCATCTCATTTAAAACTATGACTTAAACTCAATCATTAAAGTTGCACATCAAAAGATGAAATGCTTTCTTTGTTTATTATTATATATATAGCTAGAATCATGATTATATACAGCTCATTGAAACATACAAGATGTTATCACTTATATCTGAGTAACTGTCTTGCTCTGCTCATCATCAACAAAAAGTCTTATCGATCGATCTTATGCTTCGTCATCGATCACACATCAAATTCACTAATGTAATGAATTGACTTAATGAGATCATTCTGATCGCGTCTCTTGATATCTTCATAATTACATATGTCTAAATCTTATGAGAATGTTTTCTTCATATTTCTCATGTGAGATGAAATATGCAAGTCAGAATTATTACATTCTAACAAAGCTGCAAAGTATCTGTCTGTGAAAGAAATTATCTTCTGCAAGATCTTGAAGCTACTTTTGTCATGAATTATAAAAAGTTTGAGTATTCTTGTCTCTTCAAAGATAGCAGATAAATACTTAATATGATTGAAGATCTTGAATATTCATGTCATGCTGATCAATGAACTTTGACATCATGCTTAACATTATCAACTCATGAACATGAAAGAAACTTTCTATCATTGAATACACTGTGTTTATTCAAGAACTTGCAAATTATAATATTAAACTCTTAACAGCGATTGCGTTGAATGAAAAGAGAAAATTTGCAAGACAATGACATTATATGATCATGAGAGCGAGATCTTTCTATTTGCTTTTCATATAGAGCACACGACTCGTTTTCTTCACTGCAAAATGCGATGCTCACAATTTCTTCATATATACTGAGTGTCTCTTGATCTTCGATCTTGCGAGTCAACAAAGATTCTCAATTTCAAAGATTATGTTCAATGTGTCTTTGTGATTTAAGTATGATGATAGTTTAATTAATCGAGTCAGTCTTTGACATTCTGTCAATGTGCTCAAAAAGTAGCAGCGTATCTGCTTTGAAATCAGTCAAGCATATGCAGTTGATTTAACTCAAGATTGAAGATCATGAAATGTCAGTTCATAGAATCTTTCTAGCAGCTGTGTCAGATTACTGCAAAGCTCAATTCTCAGATGAGTAAAGTTATTTACTTGCACATCAAGCAAAAACATAAATCAAACAGATGACATTCACGACATGTTTACAAATGATTGATTTCACTTACATCAATATAGTCAACTGATTTCAGATTCATGATTTTGAAAATAATGATGAAATTGCAAAACAGTTAAATGAGTTATTGAATCTGCTGCAAATGACAAATATGTGATTACTTGAGATCTTGCACATTATGACTGAGAACAAAATCATTGAAAATGCAACAACTTAGATCAGATCAGATAATATAAAATCAATTTGAAATATTGCAAAGAATGTTAACATGTTGAGTTTAATCAATTATTGCAATGCATTCATAGCAGATAATTTGAGCTTTGTGAAGACTGCAAGAAGTTAAAAGTAGTGATGAAAATAATGAAATCAATAGAAGAAGAGTTTGAGCTGTTGTTGATATAATGTCGAAGAATGAAAGAATGAATCATTGTTGAAAATCTAGAGTGAGTACAATGATAACATTCATTGTAGCGACGCTTCATACTATAATCTGTTTATAAATAAGTCTCTGTAGATATATATAATATACATAGATAAAAGAATCGACATATGCGATATAAGCGACGAAAGTGAGATTCATTTCAATGCATGTGAACAAACGCAAATTATATCGAGATGCAGTTCAGAACATATGAATGAACGCATATGAGTATGCAATCTATTTATATAATCAAGTGATCATATCAACAAATTGAAATTATGAAAGCTGATCACTTCAATGTGAACTTTTATTTGCTGTTTGATTATCTAGTTAAGTAAGTTAAATGA
>JAABUY010001299.1_pt1 | contig 34489 bp, 55 predicted proteins | sample 5560271 | NCBI WGS metagenome assembly JAABUY01 (sample SAMN10711886, study PRJNA513374) | rock metagenome | isolation source: Antarctica rocks | place: Antarctica: Victoria Land, University Valley | reverse complement strand
AGGCGCCGCGCTGCGCCTGGCCGGGCGCGCGCCGCGGCGACGTCGGCAGCAGCGTGCGCCCGGCCGAGCGGCTGGGCAGCGCGCCGTGGCGCACGCCGCCTCCGGCCGCCGACCAGCGCACCGGCGACAGGGGTCGGCACGGCGCGCCGCCGGCGCCGCCGCGCGCGGCGGCGCCTCTGCCGCGGCCCGCCCCCAACCCTGCAAGGTAGTCGTACTCGTCGTCGGATGACGTGGACGACTCGGACGACTCGGAGTCTTCGACGGGCGGCGCGGCGGTCGGCGACGGCCCCGGCTCCCCGCCGTGCGGCGGGCGGCGGCGCGCGGGGGTGGCGCGCAGCGCCTTGCGCGGCGCGGTGGCGTACGTGCGCGGCCGCTTGACAGGCGGGAGCAGGCCCACCCTGCGAGGACGAGCGCCCTCAGCGGACTGTGCCTTCTTCACAGCGTGTGCCCCTGATGAACATCCCATGAGGCATCGGCGCAGTGCCCAGGGTGACCCTTCGTTGGGCCCATTCTCAGCACCCCGAACGTGCACTGCTTCCCCTGCCGTCCTGGTACCCAGCATCCCGCCCCTTGGTCATATGCTCGCGCACGCGCCCTGCGCACGCACTCCTCGCGGCCGCCGCGCCGCCCGCCGGCCGCGGCGGCGGCCCCTCGGCGCCCCGGGCGCACCGGCGCTTGAGGCGGTCGAGCGACCAGGTGTAGCCGACGCCCAGCTCCACCTCCAGCATGCGCACGCCGCCCGGGGTCAGGTCCACCGGCCACGTCGCGCCCAGCTCGCGCCGCTGCCGCGCCACCTGCGCGCGGCGCGGCGCGGCGCTCGCCCTGCCCGAAGCACAGCGCCAAGCGGCAGGGACGCCGAGCGTCGCAGTGCACCCGCGCGCCGCTTGTGGACGCTCAGCGAGCTTGACGGAGCGCTCGGCCACGGCTGGGCACGCGCAGGTGGCGAGGCTGCGACATGCATGGTGCGCGATGCCCGTCCCAGTGCCAGTCAATGCAGCCAGACAGACACAACGGGCGGATCCCTGCAGACTCCTGCTCTGTGCCCAACACTCGGTCAAGCAGCCACCGTGCGCCCCGCCTCAAAGAAAAGCAACCTACCCTCGACAACTCCAAAGGTTTCTGCCAGCCCCGCAGCGCGGCACAACATCGGAGGAGCGCGCAACCACGCACACACACAGTGGAGGTGCGCGCCTGCCCCTCATGATCGGGGTGGCCGTCACGCGTATGGTACACGTCGCGCAGCGGCCCGGCTGCAAAGCGTACCCTGCCCCCACATGCGCACGTCACAGCCGCCGCCTGAGTACGAGCACCCATACGCAGTAATCGACGCGCGTCGGGTGGCATCCGTGCAAGAGCGCGGCCCTGTGCTCTGCAGGCAGCCCACAATGCGGAGTCCAAGGCCGCGCTGCGCCCGCGGCGCCAGAAGCGCACGCCCACATGCACGAGGCACCCTGGCGCCCGTCGGCCAACCCACAGGACGGGCAGGCACATGCGAGGCGTCGGGCAGGCGCTGCGGGCGCCCGCCGCGCCTGTGCTTGCGCTTGCGCAGCACGCGCCCGGCGGCGTCCTCCGCGCCAGAGCCCCGCGGCGACGTTGGCGACGCGCCAGGGCCCCGCGGAGACGTCGGCGACAGGCCGGCGCCCCGCGGCGACACAGGCGCAGGGCCAGCGCCCGCGCCGCCGGTGCCGGCGCGCGCCGGGCCCTGTTCTACAAGGCCCTGCGCCACCCCCTGGCACCCAGCTGCCTCGCCGGCTGCGGCCTCGTCCCGGATGCTTTGCTGCCACGCCAGCGAGCCCCCGCAGCCTGCCAGCGCGGCGACAGAAAGGGCGCTTGCAGTGCCGCTACTGCCCGCACCCAGGCCGTCGGCGGCGGGCGCTGGCGAGCTGCCTGGGCCATGCAGGCCGTCGAGGGGACTGGCGGCAGCTGCGGCAGCCACCGCAGCCACTGGAGCGCCGCTGACACTGACACTGTAGCAGGTGACGGCGTCGGCTGTGGGCAACAGCGCGGTGCTGGACAGCGCCTCCGCGCAGAGCGAGATGGCGGCGCCGCAGCGCGCAAGCTTGCCCACTGCAGGGACCTCGCAGGCCGGCCCCTCTCCTGGGAGCAGCTTGGGCTTCATCTGGTGGGGCACCGAGGCGCAGTCGACATCGCGGTATCGCCTGCCACGCCGGTACACCTGGGCGCGCGCGCACCGCAGGTCGTCGGAAATCGCTATCAGGTGCAATGCTGGAAGAGCCCCAACTGCGAGGCTCACCAATACAAGAGCTGCTCATGCACTGTCCTGCAAGTTTGCAGTGTCAGAGCAGGCAGGCGGGGGTAGATCCGCGGGTCCGAGGTTGCGCAACGCGCACCCAAGCCTTCTACACGCGCGTGTGTAGCCAGCGCATAGCTTGCAGACCAGCTCGCTCCGCGTGCAGGTTGCCGCAGCAGCCGCGCGCTTTGATGCTGGAAAGGCTGTCAGGCAGCAGGAGCTCTTGATAGGACAAGCACTGCCTCTTATGCTGTGTGGTTGTCTGTCAGCGCTGTGATGAGGAGCTGTACGGCCGACGGCGGTATGAAGCAACCTTCGTATGTGTAACATCACACTGCAGCGCTGCAGCAGGGCTGCTTGGAGCGACCAGCCCCCACCCCACATTGGGGCCTGAATTTGACTCAGATCTAATGCATGGGGTACAGCCCAGCTTGACACACCTGGAGCTGGCGTGCAAAATCCGTGGATGCATGGTCTGTACCTGCCTGTATTTTGTCTTCAAGCTCAAGCGAGCGTTTGCAGCATGACATGGCCCACAGGCTGCGAGGAAGGGAGATGGGAGCAGGCAATTTGATACAGTGACAAAGAGCACCATGACTGAGCGACCTAAGGCTTCTTAGGCTTCTCGCTCTGAATGCAGGGGCTATTGGTAAGTTTCAGTACCTCTTTACAAACCACTATGCTGCGCGCAAAGCCGGGAATGCCCCGATGCTCCACGCACTTGTACATAGTCATGCAAGTTGCACGATGCCACCATCATCAGCAGGTAATCAAACACAGCATGCGCACAGCCTCTGATGATGCATGCGTTAGAATGCGGTGTGCATCGCCTAGAGCATAGAAGAGGCGCTTCGGCACTGGCACCCATGCCAGACATGCATGCAGCCTTATGCATCAGAGGCTTCCGCTCGCAGCGTGGAGCGGACTGCCTGCGCACCACACCTCATGTCAACTCAGGAACAGGCACACAAACATGCGGGTGTACTTGCATCACAGCCACAACAACACGCAAGCTTAGGAACTTGCAAACATATCTGGACCTGAACACAGCAGTCGGGCGACCTGCAAGTGCAGAGGCAGTCCAGTACAGAGGCGCGTGCGCGGGGTCACCTCCCACACAAAGCGGTTGTCGGCGAAGCACAGCGCGCTGCCGGCGCCCGCGCGCGCGCCTGCCGCGGGACCGTCACCGAAGCACACCTCCCAGCGCCCCTGCGCCGCCGCAGCCTGGCGCAGGCCCGCTCCGCCAGCCCCGCCCGGTGGCGCCTCCCGGGCGGCCGCGCCGCGCGCCGCGGGCCGCCCCGCCGCCGGCGCGCGTTGCCGCAGGGCCTCCACGGCCGCCGCGGCGGCGATGTGCGCCCCCGCGCGCGCGTCGCCGCCGGCGCCCTCCGCATAGTCGCGCGCGGCCGCGCCCAGCTCGGCCGCAATGCCCGCGGGCAGCGACGCGCCCGCCGCAGCGGCTGCGGCCTCCACGCGCGCGAGCGCCGCCCGCATTTCCGCCGCCAGGGCGCCCCCGTCACCGGGCGCGCGCGCTGGCCCGCCCGCGCGACGGCCTCGCCCGCCGGCCGCCGCCGCCGCCGGCGCGGCCGCGCCCAGGGGAGCCAGCTCGGCCTCGGGGACCGGGCTGCGCGCGTCGCGCGGCTGCCTCAGGAGCGCGCCGCCAAACAGGATGTCGTCGAAGGAGGCCGCCGCGATGCGCGCGCCGGCGGCCGCGTCGCCGCCCGCGCCCTCGGCAAAGTCGGCCGCCACCTCCGAAAAGTCGGCGCTGAAGCCGGGCGGCAGCGGCGCGCCCGCCGCCGCGGCCGCCGCGCGGAACCGCCGCTCCTCAGCCTCTGCGGGCGATCCGGCGCCGGCGCCCGCCGCGACGGTCGGGCCCCACTCCCAGCCGCGCCGCGGGGCCTGCTCCTCTGCAGCGTATGCGGACGCGCGCGGCGCGGCCGCGGCATGGCCGGGCATTGCCGATCGCCACAGGGCCGCCAGGCGCGTCCTCGCCGCCTCAAAGATCGCCAGGCCAGCCGTGGGGCGCTCCGCTCCTGCAGCAGGGCGCTCGCCGGCTGGCGCCGCGACCAGCAGCCGCCGGGCGCGCGCCGCGGGTGCCTCGCCGCTGCCGAGAGTGATGGCCAGCCGGCCGTGGACCAGGGCGAGGGCGGGCAGGCTGGCGGCAGGAGAACCGGCCGCCCGGATGCTGCTGCGCGCGTCGAGCTCCGCCGCCGCGTCCGGCTGCGTCTCGCGGAGCATGGCCAGCGCGTCGGCGTCCAGCGCCGCCCCTGGTAGCTCGCCCTCGGCCGCCGCGTCCGGCTGCGTCTCACGCAGCACGGCCAGCGCCTCAGCGTCAAGCCCCGACGCTGGCGCTGCGCCTGTGGCGCCGCCGCGCGCGGCATCCGCCGGCCGCCGCTGCGCACCGCCGCTGTGCGCGGCGGGGCGCGGCACGCCGGGAGCGGCGATGGCCCAGTCGGGCCGCCCATGGGGCGCCCTGAAGGCCGACGGCAGGCCAGGCCTGCGCGCCGCGCGCGTTTCAATTCGATTCGATTTTGAAGGCCCCTCCCAGTCACAGCCACATGCACCCGCGGGCCGGCCTGAAAGCTGGGGCATGAGGGGCCGGGCACGCATGGCATGCGCAGCGGGCAGACCGCACTTTAGCGTTGCAGAGTGCGGTGAATATCCTGGCGTGAGGGCCAGGGTCTGGCCGGATGCAGCTTGCATGGGAAGCAGGGCCCAGGGCTCGTGACAGCGTTCCGGTACAAGCGCTATCACTGCAGATCGAGCAGACCGAGGCGGGCGACCACGGGTTCCGGGCGGTGCGCACATGTCTGCGCAGGGCGCGGCGCGGCGCGCGGGCGTCAGGAGGTCAGCAGGGCGCAGCGCCAGGTGCGGCGCGACGACCTCGGCCCACAGGTCGCGCGTCTCGCCGGCCGCCAGCACGCTGAAGCGCGCGCCTGCCGCGCGCGCGCACGCCCCATGTGCAGGCGGCCCAGCGTCCCGCACCAGCGCCCCGCAGGCACAGCACGGCGCAAACAAGCGCCAACAGCCTCCGTGAGCCTGCAAGGCGCGCACTGCGCGGCAGCACCACAGGGGACGGCCATCGACACGAGCATTCCCCTGTCCAGCCAAGCCAAGTGCGCCAAGGGAGACAGCGCCCGCTGCGCCAGGACAGCCCGTCGCAGAGCGAGGCAGCGGCCGGGCCGGGCCGCGGCCAGGAGCGCGCACCTGCGAGGCTGACCACCTCCGCGCCCCAGGCGGTGCCGCGTGCGGCGCCGGCAGCCGCCGCTGCGGTTGCCAGCTCGGCCGCCAGGTCTGGCGCGGCGCCGCGCAGGGGCCCCGCCCGGCTCTGCCCCTCCGCCTCGCCCGGCGGGCCGCGCCGCTCGCCTTCCGGCCCGACCCCCGGGACCCCCCGGGTCGGGTGCGCCAGCGCGCGGCCCGAGAGCAGCGTGAAGGGCGCGCGCAGGGCCGCCGCAAGCGCGGGCGGGCCTGCCGTGCCGGCCCGGCCGCCGCCCGGCGGCGCCGCGGAGTACACGTGCGGCCGCGCGGCGCCGAGCGTGTGGGCGGCGGCCACGAGCGCCGGCAGCTGCATGGAGACGCACAGGAAGCGGTGGCCGGCCGCGGACTCCATCACAGGCAGCTCTGCGGCGCCGCATGCGCATGGCTGCTGCTCTGATTGCTTCGTGCCGGAGCTCAGCCTGCCAGGCTGCCGATGCTGTGCGTGACAGCGTGCGGATCGGTCACTGGCCTCAGCTGTCAGCGCATGTGCAGGTGCCGCGGTCGCTGGAGGTTCGAGCAGGCGCACAAGTCTGACTGTGATCGGGCTCCCGGACACCAAAGCGAGGCTGTGGCGGCGTGAGCGCACGGGCCATGCGCGCACCCACTGCGGCCCGCTCCAGGGGCGCCAGCGGGAAGCCGGGCACGCTGTGCAGCAGCAGGAAGCCCCCCTCCGACCCATAGCCCTGCGCTGGAGCCGAGCTTGAGGCCTGGATCCTGCACAGCGGAGTGGCGCGCTGTGGAACACAGGCGAGGTCCGCTCTCGCGCCATGTCCATGCAATTTACCCGCAGGCACGCCTCCGCAGGTATCCCAGCGCGCGGCAGTAGAGTCGCTGCCGACAGGAGCTGGGCGCATGTGACATGCGGCCGGTGTGCGTGCCATGCCTGCACAGACAGCGGCACACTCGCAGCACCCACCACGCTCCGAAGAGCGTCCACGCGGCGGCCGGGCGCACCATAACGCCCTTGGCGGGGCCCGGCGGCGCTGCGAGCCCGCCCGCAGCGCCCTCCGCGTGGCTGTTGAACATGACGTGCCCGGCCGCGCCGTCAGCGCCGGAGCTGCCGGCGGGCAGCTGCGCGAGCGTGCGCGCGAGCGACGTGTTGCCTCCGCCCTCGCCAGAGAAGTACCTGGAGCGGCACGCGGCGCATTTTGTGCTATGCCTGCTGCACTACTGTCATGGAATGATGAACGCAGGCAGCGCAGCATGGCACCCTGGGCAGCAAGGGGCAAGGCAGCACGGCAGCCCAGCACGAGCGGTTTTGGCCGTGTCTCTTGCTGTCGATCCTGCGTCAGTTTTTGCCAACGCGCAGCTCGGGGCTGCTTCATCGACCTTTGTGTGGCTGTGCGGGGGCCTTAGGCTGGACCGGCGAGGCGTGCGCTCTCCAACTCTGGCGCAGGCGTGGAGCAGGCCGCACCTGAACCGGCCCTCAAACGTGTGGTCGTGGCCCAGGGCCTCATCAAACACCTGTGACGCACTGTCCACGTGTGCCCAGCTGCCGCTGCCGGCCTGCTTGAGGTCCAGCCACCAGTCCACTGGCCGCCCGGCGCCGTCTAAGCAGACCGGCCCCGCCGGCAGCGCTCGCGGCTGCGGGTGTCCACGCAGCGCAGGCCACATGTGCTCCAGCTGCTGCTGCACTGAGGCCAGCCAGCCCGCGCCGGCTTCGCTGGCCTGCTTGGCGTGCGCGAGCGAGTCGGCCGCAGCGCCATGGCACAGCGGCGCAGCAGCGAGCAGCACTGAGGCCAGGAGCGGCAGTGCTAGCCAGGCACGTTGTGCCATGCGGCTGCGAGGTAGCCTGGCGTGGAGGGTAGCCCGAAGCCTGCAGCGCACAGCAATCTTGATATATGCAATCTCTGCAAAGTTTCATATAGGGCGCTGGCAGCCAAAGAGCGAGGGATACCGACAGCTAAGCATTCTCAAGCTGGTGCTCTGAGGCCTCGTGCACAGAAAGCAGCTTTGCATATGGAGGGTCTCCTCCTTCTACAAAGTTAAATAGCAACTTACAGGTATTTATGTCGTGCAGTCAGGGTGCACGCTCACCTACAACGTGCGCGATCACTTGACGGTTCCTCCTTTGCTGGCGTCTCCATTGGCGCGCGCTGCAGCCTCCTGACAAGTTCAAAACGGGGAGCCAGAACAGGACCGCCAAACCCTGGAGATGCGACAGTGTGCTGCGCCATGCGGCAGAGGCGCATGCTATCCGCCTCTGAGCTGTTTTTATTATCTAGGATGGATTCGCAAGGGTATACCATGAATGCGGACGGCGAGCGTGTGATCGCGGCGTCCAAGCGGCCAGACGGCACACTGCGTAAGGAGCGCCGTGTGCGAGCGGGCTACGTGCCGCAGGACGAGCAGCCAGTGTACCAGCCGCGGGGCGCTGTTGTGCGGCGCCCTGCTGAGCGCTGACACATTGCCTGGTGCCTTGCCTGAGCCTGCCTCTGCAGTGCGGCAGCTTGGTGAAGTGGATATGCAAGCCTGCTCCGGCTGCTCTACAGGCACTGAAGAACGCCCCTAAAGTGCCAGGCATTGACAACCAGGGTGCGCCCCAGTCAAACTTGCCAAACCTGGCGTGAAAGCAGCAGCACCTTAGCAGTGTCACGATGGTACCTGCTGAGCTCGAAGCCCCGCTGTGCGCAGAGCTGGAAATGGCAAAAGCAGCGGCGCGGAGCAAGGCAGCCAAGAAAAATGACAAGCGGAAAGCCAAAAAGGATGCTGTGGCGGACATGACTGCTGGTCTGGCATCAGTAAGGTCTTGCCCTGCCGCTTTCTGTTGACGGTCAGACACTTTTGCTTATCGATGCGCGTAGCAGGAGTGCCTCGCGCTTTGCTTGCCCTCGCGGGGGGCGCGCCAATGCTTTGCACTTGCAGAGCTCCTCCCATAGGCCGGTGTAGTGCAGCCTCTGCCGGTGCCAAACTCCTGTTGCCAGCGCCCCGCAGTTTGGGCGAGGCTGCACCTCGGGCGGCTGGAGGCGCTGTACAAGCGGCGCCGCGGCTAGAGCCGCCAGGCTATGCGGCGGAGCGCCCTGCCGGCCCTGCAAACCCTGTGACAAGCAATGGTGCAGACGGCGGCGGCGGCGGCGGCCGCGGCGGCGGCGACAACGAAAGCGGCGGCGTCGGCGGCGGCGGCGAGACGCCTGCCGCAGTCAAGATGCTGCGGGCGCTGGATAAGAAGTTGCGACAGGTCCGCCCCAGCTGCGCATGGCTTCATGCTGTGCTGGGCGTACAGCAGGAGTCATTCATGACAGAGCATGGGACAGGGTACCACTGTATGTGATGATTGCACTTCTTGCATGGCCTCAGCAGCTGCCGCTGCCAGGTAACATCTGATGACCCTGTGCGATGACCCGAGTGGGTCTAGGCACTGGTAAGCTGTAATGCGTCTCTTCCTGGAACCTGACATACGTGCTGCACGCTGCGGCAGTGCGATGCGCTGCGGGCGCGGGCAGCGGCGGGCGAGGCGCTGACCGCGCCAGAGCGGGAGAAGCTGGCCAAGGTGCCTGGCTGGTGCGCACACTCCATGCGGCACGTCACTGTTGGTGCCTACGGGTGTGCACCTCTAGACATGGTGCCGAGTTGTGAGATGCGCTGGTCGCGCCTGTAGTTGCAAATCAGTGTGCGCATGTGTGTTCTCTGCCTGCGGCCACTCCTGTCCTCCCCTGCTGCCTGCTGTCCCGAGACCCATGTGGGCTTGGCCGACGTGCACTGTATGTGTGCCCCCCTGCCCTTCTAAACTGCGCATGTGAGCCACTCTGAGCCGCGCATAACTGCTCAAGCTTGTATGAGTTGATGGTGACTTGCTCACCAGGCCCAAGCTCGTACGAGTTAGTGGTGATGTGCTCACTGGGCATCATGCAGCTCACTGTGATTGCAGGCTTGCTCACCAGACGTTATGCGCCTTGCTGTGACTGCGGCTTGCTTGCCTGCAGGGAAGCAGAAGCGCGAGAGTTGGAGAGATCCCTAGCCACGTAGCAGATCCACGCGACATGAACACACACCTCCACTCCAGTTGTGCTGTAAGGCATTATAGCAATGTAAAGCTCATGTGAGGTCCAGCATGGCTCGTATGCTCCACTCAGTGTAATTGCCATTCGCTCAGTGTATTGGCCCAATTTCTTTTCATTGATTACACTGCCACATGGACATGCATGCAGCTATATAATGCCCCCAAATGCACACTGTCCGCTACCATGACTAGTCATGCGCAGGCCCTGGGTACTGCATTGACAAAATGTTACTATGACGAGACTTGGCGCCAGCCAGCAAGCACGCCAAGTTCAGCCTAGCGCCACGAGTCCCGGATCTCACGGCCCTTCTGCTCAGCCGAGTGCTTCAGGTCGCGCGCGTTGGCCTTGGCCTCGTCGCCCATGTTGCTGTCGTTCCACTGCCGCGCCAGAAAAAATTTAAAACAATTGGTTCAAATTGACAAGTAGCGTTGCATGCAGACACACGCTATTCTACGCACATCGTCAGCAAGCCTCTGTGGGTTATGCCTCTTCCCATGGGCTCAATGCCAATCATCAGAGGTCCCCCCTATCACGCATAAGATTGAACACATCCTCTTTATGCAAGATCACACACGTCTTCTTTTCAAAAGATCGCACACAAGTCCTGCTTGTGGCCACGCTTACTCCATGTGCTACAGTGGCAAACCCCACAGCAGACTGCAAGTCAGCACCAACAAGCCAAATAACAAGTGCTACGGGACCCTGTCGTACAGCTCTGTTGAGACCTGCCTTCACACACTACTGGCCTGTTCTTTGCACTCATGGTTATGCTCATACGGTCAGCATTACAAGCAGGAGGAGCATGCGCAACGATCCGCAGCAATGTCACACCTTCTGCACAAGCAGCGTGGCCACGACGCCGGCCACGACGCCCAGGAGCACCTTCGCAGCACAAGTGGTGCTGGGTTTAACAATGCGCAGGCGCACGCATGCGCGACACAAGCCTGCTGTCCTGTCCATGATGCCTTCTCCAGGGCAGCTGTCACACCTCTTTCTGCTCATCAAGACAGCGTAACAGCACACCAGAAGCGCGCAAGCACGCGCCCCGGAGCAATGCCTAGATCCTACAATTCAAGGAACAAGGGGAATGCTGGCACAGAGGCAGCAGGCCACACCGGCACTTCACACCCATAGGCGACAAGGTGCTTACCCGGCCAACATTGGCGGACACAGGGCCCCACTTCTCCTCGTCGCCGTTCCCAACGCCGCGCGGGTGGCTGCTCATCTTTGCTGTTGGCTTATCAGAGAGAAGTTGGCAGGCGACTTGTGAGTGTGTGTGCTTGGCTTAGCTCTGACAGGTCCTGGACAGCGTTCATCGTTGCGCTGCTAACAACCCTGGGATAGAGCCTCTTGTGGCTCTAGGCTTTCCCTCTTTTAACCGGAGTACTGAAGAGCAGTGTTGCCGGCAGGAGGTTCTGCCTTTTGCCCGGCAGGGTTCTGCCCGGCGGGCAGAAGGCTTCTGCCCGCATGCAGAAATCTGGCACAACCTTTTTCCAGGGCTTTGGCCAGCAATGCCCCTAACCCTAGGCCAATTGACCCCACGTGCATACATTTCCTACATTCCCTGGGGGGTAGGCACACATTCGGCGCCGTTCTGCCCCAGGCATTTGCCACACTGCCAAAAGGGCTGCCGTTCTGCCCAGACCCAAAACGCTCTGCCGGCAACACTGCTGAAGAGGAAGAGAGTGCAGGATCGTCTTCAGTGCATCTGTTGCACTAGCTATCTGGCATTGGGATTGTTTTCCATGGGGCAAGTCACAGGCGAGCGCGACTCAGGTCCCCAGGCAGACTGCACAAGGCCCTGGCAGGACACAAGGGCGCCGTGGGCTGCAGGCGAGCCTCTGTCAAGCTCCCAAGCCGCGGCACAGCCTTTGCAGGCCGCGGCAGCGGCTGTCGGCGGTGCAACAACAATCGGACAATCAGCACAGCTACCCCACACCACTTCAGCAGCTGCGCGTGCCGCGCCTACTAAGCCAGGTGCCGCCACACCACAGCCTTCGGCAGGCACGGCCTCCATTGAAGCCATGCCTGCCGCTCCTAGTCGAGGAAACATAGCGCAGCCTGGAGCAGTAGACGTGTCCCAGGCTGACACGGGAGCGCCATGGGCAGCGTCGCTGGCATTCAGGCAGCCCCGGCCTGGGCCGGACGCAGCAGGCGTGGCCCAGGCAGGCGAGGCGGCCCCGCAGAGCGGGCCAGGAGACGGGGTTGAGCCCAGCTGTGCAGCGGCGCTGCCTACCACAAGCGCAGCTGCCCTACGGAACAGCCACAGGATTGCTGAGCCGCCAGCGGGCCAGCACAACAGGCCTTTGCAGGAAGCGCAGCCAAACCGGGCCGGGCCGGCGCCTGCGCCTGTGTCGGGAACGGCTGCCCCTTGGGCCAGGCCAGCGGGCGCACACGCGCTGGTGGGGCAGCCGGTGGAGCCGGTGGTGGCGGCGGAGCCGCGCATGCCGGCCGCGGCGCGGCCGCTGCCGCCGACGCGCGCGCCGCCGCAGCGCATCACTGACGCGCAGACCCTCCAGCGGTGCGCTGCCGTGTCTTGACAAGCGCTCCGTACTGTGCCCCTGTGGTGAGTCTACCTATTGTTTGCCCTCTGGCGTGGGCCGCCCGGCGTCGGCATCTATACAGTGCCGCCGTGGGCTCCCCCCGCTTCCAAGCCCCTGAGCTGCTTGCACAGCGCCTGTTGCCTGTGCCTGTTGAGTAAGAGAGCTGCACCATCTCGATTGTCAGGCCAGGTTCAGGGGCTTGGAAGCGGGAGCAGCCCACCCATGTCAGGAAGTTTCAACGTGCTGCGATAGGCGCAGCTCGCGCTCCCTCGCTCGGTCGGTCTGCACCGCGGCGCAGTGCGACCTGCTTGCCAGAGCGCGCCGGCGCGCAGGTTCCTCACGTCGCAGGCGGCGCGCAACTTTGTGGGCTTCCTGCTGGCGCTGAACGACGCCGTGCGCGGCAAGGCGCTCTCCGACCCGTGCCCCGCGTCGCCGGCCGTGGACGCGCTGCTGGAGGTGCGCGCCTTGGGCGTGCGACGCGCGGCGTCATGCCCGCCGCCGAGCTGATTAGCCCCACCACTGCATGCTTGCTGTCATGTTGGAGATCGTGGGAGGCTGTCCCCTTCGCCCATCCTCCGCCCCGTTGCCCACTTGCACTTGCGCTATTCGGAGCAAAAGCGTGCGGTCTGGAGCCTGACGAAACCCAAGCCAGAGACGCGGTTAAGGGAGCGGCAGCCTGACCGGCACAGGCGTCCAAACTCAGTCACTTAGCTGTGATCAAACACATACCGGACTGAAGCCTCAACGACTCAATGTCTGAGGTGCGATTTGAAGCATGCAGCAGCTCGCCTGGCACAACCGCCAGGTGCGCTGTCCCGGCAGCGCGCCAGCATGCAGGCCGCGCGTGTTGGCGGTCTTGAGCAGCCGCGGCGGGCGCAGGTGCTCGCGACCCTTTCGCGCTGGGTGGACGAGGTGCCGCCCAGCACGCAGTCGCTGCGGTACGGCAACCCCGCGTACAGGGTCTGGGCCGCGCGCGCAGCCGCGGCCGCCGAGGGCTTCATGGAGCGCGTGCTGGGGCCCGGCCTGGCGCCGCTCGCGCCCGAGCTGGCGCCCTACCTGCCCGGCGCGCTCGGTAACGCGCAGCGCATCGACTACGGCACCGGCCACGAGACCGCGTTCGCCGCGCTGCTGTTCTGCCTGGCGCGCGCGGGCGCGGTGCGCCGCCGCCGCTCACGACGCGCGGCCGGCGGAGCTCGCTGCCTAGCGCATCCGCGGGTGCATGCCGGCGAGCGCTGCCCGGGGCGTCCTGGTGTCTGCGGGTTGCTGCCGGGTACCTGCTGTGTTGTGGAGGCGCGCCTGATCAGGCGCCGGGCGGCGGTTGCGGGCAGGTGGGCGAGGCGGACCGGCAGGCGCTGGTGACGCGCGTGTTTGCGGCGTACCTGGCGCTCATGCGCAAGGTGCAGACCACGTACTGGTGCGCACCGAGTTTCGGCGACCACACTGCTGTGCCCTGCTGCCGCATGCTCCGGAAAGTGCTGGCCCAGAAGTGCTGGCCCAGGCGGCGCGGTCGCTCTGGAGCTGGCCCGCTCGCGCAGCGTGCAGGGCCGGGATCAACCTGGAGGCCCGCGTGAACGTATGTGCGTGTCATCCAGACGTGCACGCCGCCGGTTTGTCAAGGCACTCAGATGCAAGCGGGCCCCGGCGGCAGAGCACGCCGGCCTGACGGCAGCGCGCCGGCAGGCTGGAGCCCGCCGGCTCGCACGGCGTGTGGGGCCTGGACGACTACCAGTTCCTGCCGTTCGTGTGGGGCGCGGCGCAGCTGGTGGGCCACCCGCACATCCGCCCGCGCTCCATCCACTCGCACGAAGTGCTGGAGGCGTGCTCCGCAGACTTCCTCTACCTCGCCGCCGTGCGCTTTGTGCGCCAGGCGCGCACACGCGCCGGGCGCTGCATGGGCTCTCACCACAGGCTCGTATCACTCGCGCTGCCCGCCAGCTCCTGCAGCCTGCACGCATGCGCACCTCTCGCGCAATGGTAGGCTTGCATGTCAGACAAGCGCCGGGCGGGGCTCTTTCAGAGTGACTTCATGCCCGTACGGGAGTGCCGCGCGCCCTCAGCAGAGTACGCCTTCGGAGCCAGATCGCGTGACAGGGCGGCGCGCCTTGGGCAGGTGAAGAAGGGCCCGCTGGCGGAGACGTCGCCCATGCTCAACGACATTAGCGGCGTGCCCTCCTGGGAGAAGGTGTGCGGCCTCCATGCAGTCTCTCGGGTGGGGCCTTTCAGGGCATGCACCTGCCTGCATGTCGCTGTAAGACGCGTCCAGCAGCAAGTCGCCACGTGCTCCTGCTCTTATTAGAAAGCACCTCCCGCCAGAGGCTGCTTGGGGGGGCTGAGGTATGGCGCACAGGCTGCGAGCGAGCGCGGCACGCGCAGGTGAACAAGGGCATGATCAAGATGTACCAGGTGGAGGTCCTGTCCAAGTTTCCCATCATGCAGCACTTCATCTTCTGCAGGCTGTTTGGCCACTTTTAGTGGCCAAACAGCCTGCAATTTGATGCTTGGCAGGTTCTCCCACGCAGGTCTGGTGTGTAAAGCAGTGGTGCAACCGAGCCAGGGCTTGTAGCCCTGCGTGTAACACGGCCCGTGCGACGTGCGGATGTGCTCGCATAATGCAGGCGGACCTGCGGCAATGTGACCTTGGCCGTGAGAAGAATTTCCCAGAAGTGCACCAGCAGTAACGTGCCATGAGGAACGAATTGCAAGCCAGCCAGTTTGTGATGTCACTCGAGGGTCTGAAGCTTAGCCCTTGTTTTTGCCCTACTTGCACCTTGAATCTACTTTGCCAGCCGGCCGAGCACAGCCGCGCCCCCGCTGACGCCATTACTTTTTCAGGTATCACGGGAGATATCCGGTGTGTATTAACTTGATCTGTGCGTGCTGATCTGTCTGCTGGCCATCAGCGCGCCCGGGTTTGCTTCTGACACTGCGTATCATAGTGTATCACTACTAGAGCAGATATGTCGAGTCCTGCGCTGCTGCTGCTGCTGGCGCTGGCAGGCGCAGTATCTCCCTTGCAGAGCGCAGGCGACTGCCACACGATGCTTCTCAGTAGGAGTGGATACCTTGCATGAAGCGTTCAACCACAGCGCAACGATTCTCTCGTTTGCGGGCTGCAACCCGGCCAGCATAAAGTGCGCCTCTGATATGGGCCCAGGAGCTCGCCCACCACCCTTCCCAGAGGTATTGCTTATTTGTCAACTGCAGCGCGCCTGCCGAGTGTAGTGTCCTTACCGAACTGGAATAACACCTTGCGCAGCTGCTTCGCTGCTAGCAGTGCAAGCAGCAACAGTGGTCAAGCTCCGTGTGGCGCAGTGCCCTCCTTGGCCCGGTCTTTGCTGTCCTAAGCCCCCCAGGCTTTACAATGTGAGTCCCGCGGCGCAGCGTGTCGCGCCTATATGAGTACAACGCATGCATCGACCAAAGGAACAACAACTTCACCTCCTATCCCACCTGCACTACCCCCACCACCAACTATGCTAACAACTCTGTCAAATTCGCTGGCGAGGCGACATGCAGAAGGGTCTTCGACTCTGGTGCGCAAGAACTCTTACTGCTACCCCTTTGCACTGTTCCAGACCTGGGGGTTGCACCTGCGCACCATCACAAGTATGCTGCGCCTTAAAGCATGGCTGGAACTGTGCTACACCAGTGTAGCAGGCACTGCAACCGTGCGCCCCTGTGCGACGACGCCCTGGTTTGCCTTGGCGTGCCGATCAGTGCATGTGTGCGCTGCAAGTGCGCAGGGCCGCGTGAGGCATTCGTTGCTGGAGTCAACATCACGCTTGGACAGCCGTTTGACCGCGGCGCGGTGTGCAACGCCGTGAGGTAGCCCCCTTGCCGCCAGTGCTGCAGGCTGCCACACCACCAGGACCTTGCCGGGTACGTGGCGATGCCTGTGCTGACACCGGCTGCCACACCGCAGCTCCCATGGCTTCTTCTTCGTCCAGTCGAGCTGCAGCGCGTTCAACGCAAGCATGCTGAGGCCCCTGGGCGCGCGCTTCAACTACACCGACGACGAGAGTGTGAGCAGCGCCTGTCCTTTGTCAAGCGCAGTCAACGCATCCGGCAACGGCTCGTTCCCGCATTACCCATACCCCTTCGTGAGGTCCCCCTGGGGCAGCTCGTTGGACGGCAGCTTTCACCCAATGGCGCGGGCCCACCGCCAGCCCTGCACTGGTGTCACAGCTCCCGGCATGCGGCAGCTCCTGGGACCCTGCGCGCGTGCGCGCGCCTGCAAGGGCGCCGATCATGTGCACGTGCTCTGATGCGGCCGCCCGTCTTCCCATGGCCTGGAGCGGCACAGCGTTCATATTGCTTGCAGTACGTGTGCGACCTGCGACCTGCCTGTCCAGCGCTTGAGCAGCGCCGGGCGCCCTGCCCCAGTGAGAGTGTGGTGGGGCGCCTATCAGCGCACGGATGCCTTGGCGCGCAGGCCGGGCTTGGGATGTTCGCCGCGGCTGTCGCCTTCTTCGTGACAGCAGTGTGCTGCTTCGTGGCGTGCGAAAAGGGGTGGCATGCCAGCAAGGCGCGCGCCGCAGCACGCGACCCGGTGCAGGGCACACATGCAGCTGCGCCCTCATGGACTGTCGAGGCCGCGCGGGGCACAGGCCGCGACCCTATGGCAGCGCCAAGCGGCAACCGGCAGCCAACCCCCCTCTGAATCTGAGCAATCCACCTCCCTGCGAGTGCAACTCCCCTTCTGCCGTGCAGGCACAGGGATGTGCCTGCCTCAGGTCATTTCAGCAGTGCACTGGACATGCTGCACCAGTAAGACTCATTCTGCAGAGTGACTTCTCTAGTGCTGATTTGCTGCTTCGCTCGCCAAGTACCTGCTCAACGCCAGTACATGCGGCGCACAAGAAGGATGGTGCCCTGCCATGACGGCACTCCCTGGGCTCTGCTCAGTCCCCTGGGATACCGAGCACGAGCACGGACGCTTACTGTTATTGCACGCTCTGCCGCGCACCTGCGCTTGCGGTGCTCCCAGAACTGTGAATGGCAGCCGGTACATGATTGTAATGTATTCGGGCACTTATATTGCTGTGTGTCACTCCTTGAGATGATCAGATGCTGCATCTATCGGTGTCTGAACCTTGGTGGCGTGGCTGGTGTATGATTGTTGCTCAGTACGTCAGCCATCGGCACGCTATTTGAGCGGCCGCTAGAGGCGCAGAAGTCGGATAGGCGCCAAAGCTCCACAGGGCGGTGGCAGTGATCAGGCCGAGCACGACTTTTCCCGTGCTTGCGTCCACTGGGCGCTAGCAGCACAAGCAAGTTCCCGCATCTGCTTGACAATGCAGCAGAAATGTTCACATTCTGGCTTAGCAGACGTCCTAGGCAGTGCAGAGCTGCAGCATGCTTAGCGATGGAAAGAGTAGGTGCTGAGAACAACACAAGTTGGAATACATGCTCAAGTGGTGATCCCTGTTCGCTGGCTTTCCAGTCACGCATGTTTTCTGCAAGACACATGGTTGCGTAACACTTGAGAGCGTCACAACAGCTGTCGTAGACATGCCCAACCAGGGCATATGTCGCACATGCATGATTGCGGTTGCGCATGTTATTATTATATTGGAAGCTGCCTGCTGGCACTTTGAATCTATCTGCCAGCCGGCAAATGGCGCCTTGGCATTCGCTGACATTCAGGCCATTATCGCCTGACATATGTACTAAGTTGATCTGTGCGTGCTGATCTGCCTGCTGGCCATTAGCGCGCCCGGGTTTGCCTCTGACACCGCGTATCACACCGTATCACAATCAAAGCAGATATGCTGAGTCATGCGCTGCTGCTGCTGCTGCTGGCGCTTGCAGGCGCTGCATCTACATGCAGGGCGCAGGCAAATGCTACACGGTGCTTCTCAATAAGTGTGGACACCTTGCACGCAGCGTCGAGCTACAAGGCCACGCTCCTCTCGTTCGCGGGCTGCGATGCGGCCAGCATAAAGTGCGCCTCTAGTGTGGGCGCAGGAGCTTACCCGTCACCGGGCCCGGAGGTGTTGCTATTTCTTCAACTGCAGCGCGCCTGCTGAGCTCAGTGTCCTGAAACAAACTGGGCTGCTGTATTCACTTGCGCAGCTGCTTGGCTGCTAACAGTGCGAGCAGCATGTAAGCAGCAACTGTGGTCAGGCTCTTTGTGGCGCAGTGACCTCCCCTGCCCGGCTCTCCTTTGTCCTGAGCCTCCCAGGCTCTAAAGCTGAGGGTCACGCGGCGCAGCGTGTCACGTCTGTACGAACACAACGCGTGCATTGAGCAAAGGAACAACAATTTCTCCTCTTATCCACTCTGCGTCACGCTCAACGTCAACAATACTAACAACTACGCCGAACTTGCTGGCGAGGCGACATGCAGAAGGGTCTTCGCCTTTGGTGCGCAAGAACTCGACTGCAACACCCTTGCATTGTTCCAGACCTTGCATTGTTCCAGACCTGGGGGTTCCCTGCGCACAGCTGTCACAAGTACGCTGCTCTTAGGCTGCGACTGTGCTCTCCCGATGTAGCTAGCACTGCACGCGTGCGCCTCTGTGCAGCGACGCCCTGCTTTGCCTCAGCATGTCGATCAGAGTGCGTGTGTGCGCTGCGACTGCGCAGGGCCGCCTGAGGCATTCGTTGCTGGAGTCAACAACACGCTTGGACAGCCATTTGACCGCGGCGCGGTGTGCAACGTCAAGAGGTGGCCTCCCCTGTCGCCAGTGCTGCAGGCTGCCACATCACCAGGACATTGCCGGAGACGTGCGGATGCCTGTGCTGACACCGGCTGTCACACCGCAGCACCCGCGGCTTCTTCTTTGTCCAGTCGAGCTGCAGCGCGTTCACCGCAAGCACGCTGAGGCCCCTGGACGCGTACTTCAACTACACCGACGAGCGTGTGAGCGGCATCTGTCCGTCGTCACCCCCAGTCAGTGCATCCAGCAACGGCACATTCCCGCATTTCCCATATAGGAATATATCCTTTGGGTCATCGCCGGCCCCCTGGGACGCCTCCTCCAGCGACGGCGGCTTGCTCTCAACGGTGCGGGCCCTCCGCCAGCCCTGCGTTGGTGGGTGTGATAGCTCCCGGCATGTGACAGCTCATAGGGTCCTGCGCACGCGCGCGAGGCTGCAGGGCGCCCGTCATGTGCAAGTACTCTGTCGCGGCTGCTCGTCTTCGCATGGCCTGGAGCGATTCAGTGTTCATATTGCTTGCAGCATGTGTGCGACCTGCTTGTCCAACGCTGAACAGCGCAGTGAAAGTGTGGTGGGCAGGCACCTATCAGCGCACGGGTCTCGTGCGCGCAGACCAGCGTCGGATTGATCGCCGCGCCGGCCGTCATTTTTGTGGCAGCACTAGGCTGCTACACCATTTACCTGTGCATAAAGCGGCAGCGCCACATTAAGGTGCGCACCGTCTGGCCCGATGCCAGGGCCTGCCTGCACGCCCCCCTCCCGGGCCAGCATGTCCGTCAACGAGCCTGCTGAAGCAGTGCATGCGAAAGCGCGCGCGTATGGCAGGATCTGTTGCGCTGACAGCACACAGCCCAAGCATTGGGCAATGCGCTGACGTAGCTCTCAGGCGCCGTGCTGCTCTGAATGCGAGCACTCATCATGCCAATCACGCGTGTGCGGCCCTGATGTGCAGCGAATCAGAGGACGCCCCCGACACAGCTGCGACCTGGCGCTGCCCGGCGCCGATGCAGGACGTCCAGATGCCGGCATGGATTGTGCAGAGGCTGCATGCATTGGTCCCACCACGCGCAGGTGCAGGAGCTTGGCTCCCGCGCGGGCGGGCAGCCCGATCCGAGCACTGCACCCACGCGGCCCAGCTCGGGCGCCGGCGGGTGGCAGGCCTACACAAACAGGGCTTTGCAGTTCCGGGCGCAGCCCAATGGCACGGCCTACAGCTCGCCGTACCAGTCTGCGGACAGTGGTGCGCCCTGCACCGCTGAGTGCGTTCCCGTGCGTATGCGGTCACTTGTCACCCGGTGCTCTCGCTGTTTCCTCTCACTCTGCGCTCCTTCCTGCTGATGTTCGGGAACAGCCTAAGAAAGGGTTGCGCCATAATCGCAGGCGGCGCGGCTCAGAGCACGCAAGCAGCTGCCCCCTTGTGGACTGTTGAGGCCGTGCGGGGCATAGGCCGCCACCCTATGGCAGCGCCAAGCGGCAAGCAGCCCACCCCAGTCTGATTCTGAGCAGTGCGTATCCCCTTCTGCTGTGCAGGCAAAGGAAGTTGCCTGCCTCCATTGTGCAAGCAGTGCACATGCTGCACCATCCATAACCCAAGCTGAGGAGTCAACCGCGGCAGCCTCCCCTATGCTGATCTGCTGTTGCACTTGTCCGGCGCCTGCTCTGATGCCCACAGATGCGGCACAAAGGCGGGATGGAGCCCTGCCCTGCCAGCACGCACTCCCTGAGTTCCGCCCACTCACCTGGGGTCCCTGAGTGGTACGAGCATGGACGCTTATGGATGGGCGCGCTCGGCCGCGCACCTGTGCTTCATGTGCTGCAAGAGCTGTGGAATGGCAGCTGATACATTCTGTGCTATAATTGAGTCAGTTGTACTGCTGCGCTTGCACTGCTTGATGTCAACATGACCAGATGCTGCGTCTCCGACTGCTGTCTGCACCTGCTGGCGTGGCTGGTTGGTAAGTTTGTTCAGTACGCCAGCCATCGGCATGCCATCTGGGCCGCCACTACAGGCGCAGAAATGGTGCCGGACGCTATCATAAAAGCTCAAACGCCGCACTGCACAGCGCCATTGGCAGTACTCAGGCGGAGCGCGTCTTTTACGTGCTTACGTCCACTGGGCGCTGGCAAGGTCCCGCATCTGCTTGACAATGCCGCCGAGATATTCACACGTTGGCTTAGCACACTTCCCAGGCAGTGTTGAGGACTCGCCGCATGCTTTTTTTAACATGAGAAGAACAGCAGACAAGACTGAATTAAAACATATGCTCTGGCGGATCCTGTCTGCTGGCTTTTCAGTGACGCATATTTCCTGCAAGTCACATGGTTGCATAGCAGTTGCGCACGAGACAACAGCTGTGAAGTCGTACAGCGCATGTCCCAACCAGAGCATGTCGCCATGCAGCAATGGAAAGGAAGGAAAGGCTCCCAATGCGCGCGTCCGTCGACGTTTCAGCAGCACTGCGTACAGGCAAAGCAGCGCAACGCAGACCGCAAACGGGCCAGTACGTGTCCACGCTCGCAACAGACCCCCGCTTGTGAACGGAGGTGACCAGGCTGCGTCCTGCTGGCACAGCCCTGGTCAGGAGTGCGCTGTTCAACACGGCCGTCAGCGCAAGCACCTGCGCGTTCTGCGGCCGCTGCTGCGGGTCAGTGCGCTCACCCTCAGCATACCTCAGCAGCTCGAAGGGCAGCCTGTTGATGCCAGGAGCGCGCCCATTCCTGAGCTCGGTGAATAGCGCACTTAGCGGCGCAGCGCCGTGCGGCGCAGCGCGGCGCGAGCGCAGAGTGTGGCTGCCGGTTGGGGCAGTACGGCATTGCGCAGATGTACGCCCAGCACAGAGTGTGTTGACGATCTACTTGCATTCGACGGCAGTCGCCAGCTGTTCGAGCTTCCGGGCCGGAAGCTGCCTAGGGCCCTACGGACTGACGCTTTGCATCTGCGCGCATAGGTAGCTCAAACATAGGTAGCTCAAACATTTCAGCTCGCAACATCTCAGCGCATGCAACTGACGCTGCCCTTTTTGCCTGGTGCACGTACTAGCTTGATCTGTGCGTGCTGATCTGTGTGCTGGCCAGCATCGCGCCTGGGTTTGCCTCTGACCCCGCGTATCATACCGCAGCACGATCAAAGCAGAATGTGGAGCCCCCGGCTGCTGCTGCTGCTTCTGGCGCTTGCAGGCGCCGCATCTACTTGCAGGGCGCAGGCGAATGCCACACGGTGTTTTTCAGTGAACGTGGATACCTTGCACAGCGCCTTCAACTACAAGGCCACGCTCCTCTCGTTCGCGGGCTGCGATCCTGCCAGCATAAAGTGCGCCTCTGATGCGGGCCCAGGAGCTCACCCACCACCCGTCCCGGAGGTGCTGCAGTTGCTCACTCACCAACTGCAACGCGCCTGCTGAGCGCAGTGTCCCAAACTGAACCGGGGTGCTTTCCAGTCGTTTGCGCATTTGCTTGGCTGCTAGCAGTGCGAGCAGCGTGCAAGCAGCTGCTTGTTGCTGCAGCAACAGTAGGCAGGCAGGGACCTCGTTTGCTGGGTCTTTGCTGTCCTGAGCCTTCCAGGCTTTAGCGGTGTGGGTCACGCGGCGCAGCGTGTCGCGCCTGTACGAGTACAACGCGTGCATCGACCGAAGGAATAACAACTTCTCCTCCTCGTACCCTTTCTGCGGCACCAACACCACCAGCCACACTAACAACTCCGCCGAATTTCACGGCGAGGCAACATGCAGAAGAGTCTTCGCCTCTGGTGCGCAGGCTGCTCCTCCCTTGCACTGTTCCAGACCTGCAGGTTCCCCGCGCGACAACTGTGACAAGTATGCTGCAGTTTGGAGCACGGCTGCGACTGTGCTGTCCGGATGCAGCTGGCACTGCCAGCGTGCGCCCCTGTACAACGACGCCCTGACTTTGCCTCCGCATGCAGATCAGAGCGCGTGTGTGCGCTGCGTTCGCGCAGGGCCGCGTGAGGCATTCGTTCCTGGAGTCAACATCACGCTTGGACAGCCGTTTGACCGCGGCGCGGTGTGCAACGCCAAGAGGTAGCCCCCCTGCTGCCCATGCTGCCCGCTGCCATACCACTAGCTATACCACGAGACTTGGGCAATGTCTGTGCTGACACCGGCTGCCTACCGCAGCATACGCGGCTTCTTCTTTGTCCAGTCGAGCTGCAGCGCATTCACCCAGCCACGCTGAGGCCCCTGAGCGCGTACTTTTACTACACCGACGAATATGCGAGCGGCAACTGTCCGCTGTCAATTGATGCACTCGGCAACAGCTCCTACCCCATTGCACCCGGCAACGGCTCCACCATAGGACACCGCAACAGGACAGGACGACCATATGACATACCCAACGATTACTGGGTGACACCGCCGTCCCCCCCGTACAATACCCCCAGCGGCAGCGGCCACACGCCATTTGTGCGGGCCCGCCGCCCGCCCTGCTCTTGCGTGATGTCTACCGGCATGTGATACCTGTGGGGGTCATGCGCGCGCATCTGCAACGGCGCTGATGATCATGGCAAGCGCTCTGTCGCAGCTGCTTGCCTTCCCGTGGCATGGCGTGACAAGAGTGTGCAATTGCTTGCAGCACGTTTGCGACCTGCTTGTCCTTGCTCAATGGTGCTCGTCTGCTTGCCTCTGTGAACCTGTGATGGGACGCTTATCAGCGCCCGGATGTGTTGCGCGCAGCTCCCGTTCATTGCCATAGCGGTCGCCTTCGTTTTGGTCGTGACAGCCTTGGTCTCCTGTGCGACATGTGTCAACCGGCAGCACGCCAGTAAGGCGCGCGCCGTCTGGCCCGATGCCAGGGCCTGCCTGCACGCCTCCGTCCCAGGCCCACATGTGTGGACGAGCCTGCTGAAGCAGCGCATGCGGGAGCGCGCGCGCATGGCAGGGTGTGTTGCGCTGACAGCACGCAGCCCAAGCATCGGGCAATGCGCTGACGTCAGGGTGAGCTGTCGGGCGCCGTGTTGCTCCAAGCCTGCTGGCGCCGCGCGGCGCCGATGCAGGAGGTCTAGATGCAGGCGTGGATTGTGCAGAGGCCGCAGTCCAACATGTATGGGCCCCACCACGCGCAGGCGCAGCAGGCTGGCTTTTGCGCGGGCGCGGCCGCAGGCACGGCAGGGCAGCCCGACTCGGGCGACGGCGGGTGCGGGCAGCCCTACTCCGACACGTCTTCGCAGTTCTGGGTGCAGCCCGATAGCACGACTTACAGCTCGACATACCAGTCTGCGGACAGTGGTGCGCCCTGCACTGCTGAGTGCGTTCCCGTGCGTATGCGGTCACTTGTCACCCGGTGCTCTCGCTGTTTCCTCTCACTCTACGCTCCTTCCTGCTGATGATCGGAAGCAGGCTGTGAGGGGGGTTGTGCCATGGTCGCAGGCGGCGCGGCCCAGAGCACGCAAGCAGATTCGTCCTCATACTCATGCTCATGCTCATGAAGTGTCGAGGCGGCGCGTTGCACAGGCCGCCACCCTATGGCAGCGCCAAGCGGCAACCGGCAGCCACCTCCGGTTTGATATGTGTGCATTGCACCTCCCTGTGAGTGTGTAGCCCCTTCTGCCGTGCAGGCAGCGGGAGCCGCCTGCCTCCCTGTGCAGGCAGTGCACTGGACAATGCTGCACCATCTTTGAACTATTTTGCGAAGTCAGCCACGACGGCCTCTCTTGCGCTGCTCTGCTGCTGTACTTGCCGAGTGCCTGCTGCGACGCCAATACACGCGGCGCAAGGAGGGATGCTGCCCTGCCATGACAGCACTCCCAAGTCCCGCCGGGGTCCCAAGCTTGAGCTTCAACGCTTATGAATTTGCACGCTCTGCTGCGCACCTGCGCTTGCTGTGCTGCCAGAGCTGTGGAATGGCGGCTGATGCATGATAGCGCTGTATTCGGGTCAGTTGTAATGCTGTGTTTGCACTCCTTGAGACGATCAGATGCTGGGTCTTCACCAGGTGTCTGGACCTGCTGGCGTGGCTAGTGTACAGTTGTTGCTCAGTAAGTCGACCATCGGCATGCTATATGAGTGGCCGCTAGAGGCGCAGCATTGGGAAGGCGCAGTTGGTGACGGGGCATTTTGACAAGTGCTCTGAACGCAGCACTGAGTAGGGCGGATCGGTATCTTCTACGCATTATTCAGCAGACGTAGGCAGTGCAGAGGACTTGCCGCATGCTTCGGGATGGAAAGACAGCTGGTTGTGTAATTCTACAGCGAGTCCTAACGATCAACCTGCTGAGTTTCCAGTCGCGCATTATCTTGTCTGCAGCTGACATGCTTGCATAGCGCCCAAGCACATCACAACAGCTATTCTCCGTGAAGCACATGCCCCAACCAGAGCATGTCGTCCATGCAGCGAGGCGTTACCGGTCCTAAGGTTACAAATGTAACTTTGGCGGGGTAGGGCATCATAGATTGATGTGTGTGCTTGCGCATGCCCGCTCCACCGCTGCCAGCAAAAGCGCCCACAGGGACGGCGCGGGCAGCGCGCGGCAGAATGCAGGGGTACCTGCCTGGCGTCAGCGGGCGCTGCAAAAGCGCGCGATGCGGTGCACTGTCCTGGCCACTAGCTAGATGCATGCTAATCGGCTGAGATATATATGGCCTGAGAGTGTTTACAAGTACCCTTGTCGTGCTCGCACGTATCGCGTGCTAGGAGTTCCTATGCATGGGCATATGCCAGCATTGCCGCTTGCCCCACAACAGTATGACTTGCTGTGCAGAGCGTGTTGCTTGCACGGACTGGCACCAGGCGTGATGGCTGAGGCATGCTGAGCAGGGAGCGCGTAACATCCGTCCGACGCGCACTGACCTGCGCGCGTGCCCCTGACAGGGCTCACCGGGTCTGCGTCGCACCTTGGTGGCGCTGGATGCCTCCGTTCCCGGACCACTAGGCGGGCTGCTCGGCAGGTGGGTGGCTGCATGGTTACGACTGCTACCGTCTCGCCCTCTCGTCGGAGCGAACTGACAGGCTGCCTGTGTAGCAGGAGGGCGTCGCAGTACGAGCTACGATCTCCCTGGAGCGGGATGTGCCGCTTTTCCTGCAGGAGCAGGAGGCACAGCGGAGCAAAGAAGTGGGGCCTCAGGACTTCGACCTGCAGGTGCAGGATATGTCCAAGGTGCGGCCTGCCCGGGGCCCCTCAGCACTGCGGGCTTATCTCACTGGGCTGTGCTGGTGCAGCGGCAATTGACAGGCACTGGCTTTGCGGTATCTTGGCTGATGCACTTCTCTGAATCAAAGCTCCGGCGCTGAAGCATGCAAGGACCAAACCAGCCTGTATTCTGATAGAGTTTAGTTGTCCCTCACGGCACGCCTCTTAAGTGACTGGCGTACCGCTCGCCTGTCTGCTGCAGCAGCAGGTATGATGGGCAGCGGCAGGGGCTGAGGCTGCACCCGGCCTCGCAGCCGCTTGCGAAGGGGGTCGAGTGCACAACTGGCGCGTGCGGATTGCGCAGGGGGGGCGAGCGGGGGTGCCGCCCGGCAGCTTGGGCCCGTGGCTGTTGCATACCAGTGCTATATGCCTGGATTTCTCCAGCGAGCGGTGCGCCGCGGGCGCAGACGGTGCTGGGCATCATCCTGGGCGGCGGCGCGGGCTCGCGGCTGTACCCGCTGACGAAGAAGCGCGCCAAGCCGGCCGTGCCGCTGGGCGCCAACTACCGGCTGATCGACATCCCCGTCTCCAACTGCATCAACTCCAACGTCAACAAGATCTACTGCCTCACGCAGGCGCGCCCCGCCGCGCGGCCGGCCCCGCGCCGGCAGGCCCTGTGCAGGCTTCGCTTGCGCACAGATGCGCTGCGCACTGGTGTGCTCCCTTGACCCTCTCTGTTGATAGACGGCGCCGAGCGGGGTAAAGCTCGCCTGTGCCGTCACGGAAGGAGGCTCATGAGAGGACCTCTGAAGGGTCACAGATGGCGCAGGCACAGACGCTGCGCGCCTCCCCCCTATGCAGTCAGCGCACCTTGTCCAGGCGAGCGCGGCAGGTTGCAGGCAAGCAGGTCCCGCGGATGCTACGTATGTAGCCGGCAGTCCGCTGCAAAGTCAGGAGGAGCAGAGGATTGTTCTGCGCTCGGCGAAGCCGGTGCCGCGCGCGCCATCCAGAGGGCGCCCACTGTCCTGCAGGCGGTCCGACGCTGCCGGGCGCGCCGCAAAGTCAGGAGGAGTAGGGGCTTACCCTGCGCGCGCCGATAACGGGGCGCTGCGCGCGCAGTTTAACTCGGCGTCGCTCAACCGGCATCTGTCGCAGGCCTACAACGCGAACGTCGGCGGCTACTCCAGCCGCGGCTTTGTAGAGGTGCGGGGCGCGCGCTTGGCACGCCACGTGCGGCGCTGCGCGTGTCCAGCAGGCCGCAGGGGCCGTGGCCGGCATGGGTAGGGTCAGTGTAACCTCCACAGGCTCCCCTGCACACGGGTGCTGTGCACCACACGCCTGTGCGTCAGCTCAAGCCAGAGGGTAAGCAAGCGGCCAGGCAGCGGGTAGGTAGGCAGCCAGGCAGACGCGTCCGACAAATGCGCCTGGGCAGGCGCCAGCGGCGCCAGGTGCCGCGGCACGCCAGAGCCCAGCAACGATGGGGCGCAGCTGTACCTGGCTAAGTGGCGCGGGCTGCCGCCGGTGCGCGCCGCGCGGCGCGCCCGCGGCGCCCCGCGCCCCTGACCAGGCGCCGGCGCCGGCGCAGGTGCTGGCGGCCAGCCAGAGCCCGGTCAGCAAGGCGTGGTTCCAGGGCACGGCCGACGCGGTGCGGCAGTACATGTGGCTGTTCGACGAGACCGTGCGCGACGGCATTGAGGACTTTCTGATCCTGGCCGGCGCGCGCCCGCCCGGCCGGGAGAGCGCGCGCGGGGGAGCTCGCCAGGGTGCACACGCGTGGGCGGCGCGCGGGAGCTTGGGGATCGGCCCAGCCTGAGCGTAGCCCTGCGGCGGCCCAAATGGTGCAGGTTCCCAGGGCGAGTCACATGGCCAAGCAACCGGGCTGGGGAGCATGGCCTGACTGCGCATTACACCTGGTTAGGCACTGCGAGCGGCGGCGCGCCATTCCACGCGCTCGCGCGTGATGCCGCGGCTGTTCGCGTAGTGACAGGGCAGGGCAGGAGGCGGGCGGCCGAGCCGGGGCGGCGCGCGCGCGCGCAGGCGACCACCTGTACCGCATGAACTACCAGGACTTTGTGCTGCAGCACCGGCGGACGGGCGCGGACATCACCGTGGCCGCGCTGCCGACGGATGAGAAGAAGGCGACCGCGTTCGGGCTGATGAAGATTGACGGCGCGGGCCGCATCGTCGACTTTGCCGAGAAGCCCAGCGGCGAGCTGCTGCGCAGCATGCGCGTGGACACGACCATCCTGGGCCTGGACGCCGAGCGGTGCGCAGCGCGCCGCGCGCCCCTCTGTGGCGCGTCGCGCAGCTAGGTCCTGCGGCGGCGCGCGCCGGGGCGTGCGCAGCGGGGTGCCGGCAGCGCAGGGTCGGACGCAGCCCGCAGATGAGCATGGAGTCGGGCACGCAGCTGCTGCGTCGCAGCATACAGAGACTGCTTGTTAGGACCGCGGGGCGTTGCACATACCTCAAGGTGAAAGTGCCTGACAGCCGTGAGGGGCGGGCTGGCTGGCAGGGCGAAGCAGGAGCCGTACATCGCGAGCATGGGCATCTACGTCGCGAAGGCCTCCGCCATCCGCGAGCTGCTCATGAAGCACTACCCGCAGGCGCGCCGCGCGCCGCGCCGGGCGGCGCCGGGCGTGTCTCGTTGCGCTCCCGCGCTTGTGCCCGCTGTGGCACCCTGCACGGTCTGTCAACTGCGCAGAGGCCTGCAGAGCCCATGCAGCCCTCCAGCAAATGACTTGTTATAGGACTTGTTCACAAGGCCGCGCGACGGGCGGGCGCGCGCGCGCGCGCGCAGGCGAACGACTTTGGCAGCGAGGTCATCCCGGGCGCCAAGGACATGGGCATGCACATCCAGGCGTACCTGTACCAGGGCTACTGGGAGGACATCGGCACGGTGGAGGCATTCTACGAGTCCAACCTCGCGCTCACCGACAACCCCGCGCCCAAGTTCAGGTGCCCCGCCGCCCCCCGTGCCGCGCGCACGGCCATGGCTGGCCAGCGGCGCCATGCCTGTGCCACACACCAGTGAGCTCGACTGAGGCTTGCGTCTGTCTGCTGCTCGAGTGGCGCACTGGTGCGCGCTCGCAAGAGCTGCTTGCTTGTCTGGGGCGCTGCCCCCCAGACGCAGCGGCCTTGCGCGGCAGCAAGCTGCGCGGGAACAGGCCTGCGCGGTAAAGCTCTGTCCGCCCAGCCAGCGCGCACCTGCTCATCATCGCCAGAGCAACCCCCGAGCACACGTTACCATGCCTGCGAAACACATAGCCTCTCCCCCCCTACTAACCCTGTTCCTAAACCCTCCCCCCCCCCGCAACGCTAGCAAGAAGGCGGCTGGGGTGCGGGTGGGGTGCTTGCGGGTGAGGCCGCGCGGCGCGCGGCGCGCAGCTTCTACGACAAGGACGCGCCGATCTACACCATGTCGCGCTTCCTGCCGCCGAGCAAGGTGCAGGATGCGGAGGTGACCAACAGCGTGCTGGGCGACGGCTGCGTTATCCGCGCCGGCACCAGCATCACGCACTCGGTCATCGGCCTGCGCTCGCTCATTGGCGAGCGGTGCAAGGCGCGGCCCCGCGCCATACTTCGGGGCCTGCGCGGTCGCGCTGTGGCGCCGGGGCGCGGCAGAGCTGCACGGAAGCCCTCTGCCGCATGTGGTCCCGCGCCGGCGTCGCTGAGCCAGGCGACGAGTCTATTTAGAGCCGCGTGTGTTGTTGAGCCCGAGGAGAGATCATTTAAAGAAGCAGCGTGCCAGGTTGGCAGTCCGGCGCACTGTTGGACAAGCAGCAGTGCGGGTGTGCCGGGTGGGGGGTTCAGCAAGTGCGACTCCCGGGGCCAGCCGAGCGGACGCGGACCCGCGCGCGCGGCAGGTGGAGGACGCGCTGATGATGGGCGCGGACTACTATGAGACGCTGGAGGAGTGCGCGCTCATCCCGGGCTGCCTGCCCATGGGCCTGGGTGCGCCCGCGCGCGCCTGCGCGACTTGACCAGCATATCTTACCTAACGACAGCATGGGGAGCCTGCCCATGGGCCTGGGCGCGCCCCGGCGCGCCTGCATGAGCCAGCGTGAGTTGAGCAAGAACAACATGGGAGCCTGCCCTTCAGGGGCGGCTGCCTGGGGGTCCTGGGGCATCCCGGAGCCCAGGCAGCACGTCTGACGACCATACAACCTCGCAGCTTGCGTCTGCAGGTGCCTCTGCATGGGTTACAGGGTACACTGGAGGAGACGCAGAAGTGTGTGGAGGACGGCGCACAGCTGGAGGACAGTGCCACGTTTTACACGCATGTCCTGCCATTTATGACCGTTCCCTCGCGCCACCATGCTAGCAGCTGTCCGATGCTGGGCGGGCTGCCCGCACAGGCGCGGGCACGCACGTGCGCAAGTGCATCATCGACAAGAACGCGCGCATCGGCAGCAACGTGCGCATTGTCAATGAGGCCGGCGTGGTGGAGGCCAACCGGGAGGAGGACGGCTTCGTCATCAAGGACGGCATCGTCGTCGTCATCAAGGACACCATCATCCCCGATGGCACCGTCATCTGAGCCCGACGGCACGGTACCTGAGCGCGCGCCCAGGCAGGAGCGCCCGCTGTGGGAGGCAGCGCAGGGAGCCAGCCGTCTTGGCACCAGGGAGGGGGGTGGCCGACGTTTGAAGCGCGGCAGCGCCCGTCACTGCGGAACCGACGGCGCTGTCCGTGGGCGGAAGCGGGGTCGCCATGAGCCGACGACGCCGAGTGCCCTGGGTGCACAGCAAAAGGCGCGGGTGGAGCAGCGTGTGTCTGGCATGACCTGCCACGGGGGGGAGCTGTCGGGGCCACTGCCGGCGTCTGATGCAGGGACAGGCTGCAGAGCTCGGTTGCGCAGCGGCCCCTGGGATGTCTGGCAAGCCTGCCGAGGGTGAGTGACTGTGGCGGCTGCTGGCACCTGGGCGGGATGCCAGGGCCTGTGGTTGACGTGGCAGCGCGCCGTACCCTAGGTCTTGCAGGCTGAAAGGCCCTGCATAGACCAGGGCGGCGCGCGCTTGAGTTTTGGATAGTCTTGTTTGATCAGGACCCAGGGCTCACGGCTTGTGGGTGAAGCCTTGGGACTGGCGCCTTGCGTCTTGTGGGTCAGCGTGTTACCGTGTTGGGTATGGTGGCCCAGCTTGGCCTTGTTTTATAAGAGCAGAGGGTGGAGAGAGGACAGAGGACAGGGGCGGCGCCATGCGCCGGGCGCAGGGCAGTGGCGCTAACGTCGTGACCCAGAATAGCCGCTGCTTTGTGTGGGTCTGTGTGTGCGGAGCATTAGTGCAAGTGGGCTTTGCTGCAGGTGTGCAGTGTGTCTGGGCAACGAGACGCGAGGCGGGCCGTTCAGATTGTGGTTTATGCTTGGCTTCACCTGGGGGTCCGACGCTGAGACACGATCTGCCCATAGTGCGCATATGCACATGCGCGAAGCAATGGTGCTGGATATATTCTTTTACCACAGCGTGCAAGGCAAGCTCGTGCGTACCTGACCTTGGCCCACATACCATAACACGCTTGCAAAGCCCCACACACACATACGTATATATATGTTGTCCCATGCCCAGATACGCCTTGACAGCCATAATCAGGCCCTTGAGCCTAGTTCCACATCCACCACCTTCGCCTTGCATTTCCAGTTGCATTTCCAGTGTGGTCTGATGCATCTCAGTCTAGCATTTCAACAAGTGCACTCGCGAAGCCATACTACCCCGCCTAAGCCTAAAATGTTCAAGGGTGCAGGCCAGCTATTGCAGTACTACTACAGTCATTGACATGCGTTGAGGCACCCGTTGGTACAACTGCAAAAATCGTCCAGCGGGGGCACACCGCACAAACCAATCTGGCGGCGCGGCTGGGTCACTGACGAGCCGGAAGCAGGCCTATCGGGGCACGCAGATGGCTTGTGGTCTTGCCACATAGCCTCCTTCCTGAGATGGGTATCTAGCTTACCATGAATGTGCACCTAACCACAGCCACATCACTGCCGCGGCGGCACCAGGCTGCCAGCGCCCGTACGCGCTGCGTAGACCGCCGGTTAGGCGCTCTGCATCAGGTTTGCAGCGCGCGCTCAGAACACCGCTCTGCCGCACGCGCTCAGAATACCGCTCTGCCGCACGCACAGGAAGCGGCTCTGCTGCACTGCACGCGGACCTAGTGTCCCTGCAGGATGGGTATGAGAGCGCAGCAGCTCGCGCGGCGTGCAGAGGCAAGAGCCGCCAGACATCATAGAGTCCCGAGTCAGATCGGCAGCGCCGTGACCGTCCCGCGAAGGCGGCGTGCCGCGCTCACAGCGCCGCCGAGTGCGCCGGCCACTGCTTCGCGGCGGACATCAGCTGCGGCGCGGCTGTGCACCGGTGCGCCCAGCCCTGCGGCCCCGCGTCGGCGCCCACGGCTGCGCCGACCTGCGCGCGCGCCGCGCTTCCCCCGCTCACAACCCGGCAGCGGCGGCCGGAGCCCGCGATGCGCACGCACGGCACTGCCATGTGCGAGGGTACGTACTCGACAGCGGGCATGGGCTACGGCGCGGGTGTGCTCTAGTGGCGCCAGCTCTGCAGCGCCTTCACTGAGGAGCCTGCAGTCAGGCCCTGCACGGCAGCACAAGCACGGTCGTTCGAGGCCGACGCACCGCCATGCTGCCGCTTGCAGCGCCACCGCACGGCCCGGGAAACGCGCGCGCGCCAATGATGGGCCGCGCAGGTGGCGCGGCGCTGTTCAGCAGGGCCTCGGCAGGGCGCTCGCTGTGCGAGAGCATGTGCGCCTGGCGCAGCGGCGCATTGACGAGTGAGTCAGGATGACCTCAGGACCTCTGGAATGCATAATGCAAGCCACATGTGCAAAGTGCAGCGCCTCCTGTGGCTGCTTTATTACAGCACGCGCGGCGTGATCTGGCAAGCAGGGTGCTGCTGACCCCTCGCACCATACACGTGCCACAGCACCGACGCGCAAGCGCGGCGCGCCTGCGCGGGCCCGTGGTCCAGCAGCCAGCGCGCGAGCCAGGCGGTCGCGTCGCCGCTGCCCGCGGCCGGCTTGCCACGCGCGAGCTCGGCCAGCGCCTCCGCCAGAACAGGCTCCAGGCGCTCGCCCATGCAGGCCTCCACCGCGGCGCGGCGCAGCGCCGCGGCCGCGGGCGCCGCGCCGGCGGACAGTGCGGCGGCAAGCGCGGCCGCGTCCGGCGGCGGCGGCGCCAGCGCCGGGAAGAAGAAGCGCAGCTCGCGCGCGGCGGCGGCGGCGCTGTCAGAGCCGTGCACCGCGTTGCGCGTGCCGTCCAGGCCGAACAGCGCGCGCAGGCTGCGCTGGGGCGGCGCGCGTCAGGCCGCCTGCAGAGCTCGAGGCTGTGACTGGGGGCTCAGTCATAGCAGGAACGCATGCCCAGCGCGCGCCTGTGCGGTTCCTCGGCGCGCGCCTTGACAGGATTCGTCGGACCCCTGACGCGCGGCCCGCGCACCGTTCACGGTCCTTGCCCATACCACAAGCAGCACAGAGCGGGCTCCGAGCGCCTCAAGCTACAAGCGCGAGCGCAGATCAACCCCGCGCCGCGAGGCTTATGCAAGGGGGCAACGCACATGAGCTGGCGCCAAGCGCGTATTGCGTCCACACGTGCCAGCACATACGCGTACACGGGCCCAGAGGTCATATATTCGACCAGCTCGGGGAAGAAGCTCTTGCCCTGCAGAGCACAAGGGCCCGCGCAAAAGTCAAAACCAGCCTTTGGCGCGACCATGCTCCTGCGCTTTGCAGGGAACAGCAGGAAACGAGGGCCGCTTGGGTCAGCTCACCACGTGGTCTGCGTAGAAGGCCACCGCGCGGTTGCGCGTCAGCTGCACAAAGCTTCGGACAACTGTCAGCATACATCACAAAAAACGTGCTCTGACAGCCTTGCCGGCGTTGCGCGCGCGCCTGGATGCGCTCCTGCGCCAGCACGGTGAAGCCCTCCAGCTCCGCGCGCTGCCTTATGTCGAGCGCTCTGCCGAGCCGCACCGCGTCGGGCTTCACCAGCGCCAGCGTCCTGAGCAAGGTCCCCATACTGCAGCACAGGCGAGGCACCTCCCGAAGTACTTTCACATACGTTGGGCACTCCTTCAAGGCGTGAAACCTGGCAGGGTTGCAGAAGACCTCTTGAGGACGGCCTGGCAATGGTACTTTAGGAGCTCCGGAACAGCACTCAAGCTGCTGTCCCGGACCTTGCACTGTGTGCACGCCCCCGCGAACAGATAGAGTAACAGACTGCGCGCTATAGCAGGAGACAAGCATCGCCAATGCACGCCTAGCTCAAGTGCAGCAAGCGCCTGCTTCCTCATGCTTGCAAGGCCAAAGCTTCAAGTGCTCGGGGTGCGTGGCGCGGCTCGTGCCCGGCTCCATTGCTTGATCACCAGGCGCTGTTAGTCCGCGTGTCGTTTGCAAGCGTGCCGGGCGTGCTCGTACTCACCGCTGTTCCATACTCGCAGGGCATCCTCGCGCTCCTGCTCGTCGCCGCGCCGCATGATGCCCGCGCGGCAGAGGCGCCGGAAGACGAAGCGCCCGAGACAGACCTGCGGGAGCTCTGGTATCGCAAGGCGCTCAGCCTGAGGTGAGCCTGGGGCAGTGAGCGACCAGCGAACAGGTTTGCCTGGCAATCAAGGTACCCTGTATGTGGCATATAGGCACTGTCCCTCAGAGGCGGCAGTCGCTGCACCTCGCGTCTGCGATACACTGTTCTATGG
>JAABUY010001294.1_pt1 | contig 34580 bp, 37 predicted proteins | sample 5560271 | NCBI WGS metagenome assembly JAABUY01 (sample SAMN10711886, study PRJNA513374) | rock metagenome | isolation source: Antarctica rocks | place: Antarctica: Victoria Land, University Valley | reverse complement strand
ACATGCTTTGATGTATCCATGCCGATACGGGCAATCTTCTCCACGGATGTTCTCCATCGTCTGAGATCTGCAACCCCCTCAGTCTGGCACGACGATGCCGAAAGGGGGCCGTCCACACCAACACGCCTCGTCGACCTCGCCTGGGGGCCGGCGGACGCGCCGCGCGTCACGCTGGTCGGCAAGGGCGTCACCTTCGACACGGGCGGCCTCGACATCAAGCCCGCCTCCGCCATGGAATTGATGAAGAAGGACATGGCGGGCGCCGCGACGGCGCTCGGCCTCGCCGACATGGTGATGGATGCGGGTCTCCGCCTGCGGCTCCGCGTGCTGCTGCCGATCGTCGAGAACGCCATCTCGGCCTCGGCCTTCCGGCCCGGCGACATCTACCGCAGCCGCAAGGGTCTCACGGTCGAGATCGGCAACACCGATGCGGAAGGCAGGCTCGTGCTGGCCGACGCCCTGGCGTTGGCCTGCGAGGACAAGCCGGGCCTCGTGATCGATTTCGCGACGCTCACGGGTGCGGCCCGCGTGGCGCTCGGCCCCGACCTGCCGGCCTTCTACACCGATGACGACACCCTGGCCGACGCGGTCGCGCGCCATGGGCGCGCGGCGCGCGACCCCGTATGGCGCATGCCGCTATGGCGGCCCTACGATAGCCTGCTCGAGGGCAAGTCGTCCGACCTCAACAATGTCTCGGGCGGTCCCTTTGCGGGCTCGATCACGGCGGCCCTGTTTCTCGACCGCTTCGTGGAGCCTGGCGTCTCGCATCTCCATCTCGACCTCTACGGCTGGAACCCGACCGCCAAGCCGGGCCGCCCCGAGGGTGGCGAGGCACCGACGGCGCGTCTCCTGTTCGACCTCCTGACCGAACGCGCCGGGTGATGCGGCGCGGCCCCGAAGCCCGGAACGCGCCGGACGGGCGCGTGACGCCGGCGCGACCCGACCTCGCGGCCGCATCTCTCGAAGGGGTCGTCGCGGCGGCGCGCTTCGTCGAGGGGCGCCGGATGACCGTGACGGCGGCCGTGGCGCCGCTGCGTATCCTGCCGCAGCCCGACGCGACGCTGCACACCGAGGCGCTGCGCGGCGAGGTCCTGACGGTCTACGAGGACCACGAAGGCTGGGCCTGGGCGCAGCTCGACCATGACGCCTCGGTCGGCTATCTGCCGTCGGATGCCCTGCGGGCCGGGACGGCACGGCCGACCCATCGCGTTGCGGCGCTGCGCACCTTCCTCTATCCCGGTCCCGACATGAAGCTGTCGCCGCTCGACGCTCTGCCGTTCGGCGCACGGGTCGCCGCGGTCGGCCAGCACGGCGACTTCACCGTACTGGCCGACGGCTTCGTCTGGAATCGGCACCTGACCCCGGTCGGCTCCCTCGAGACGGATCCGGTCGCGGTCGCCGAGCGGTTCCTCGAGGCCGCCTATCTGTGGGGTGGCCGTACGTCGAGCGGTATCGACTGCTCGGGGCTCGTGCAGGTCGCCTTCGGCGCCGCCGGAATCACGGCGCCACGCGACAGCGATCAGCAGGAGGAGGCACTCGGTCGGCCGCTGCCGCCCGGCGTGCCGCTGCGGCGGGGCGACCTCGTCTTCTGGGCCGGTCATGTCGGGATCATGCGCGACGGCGAAACCCTGCTGCATGCCAGCGGCTCCGCCATGGCAGTGACGTCGGAATCGCTGATGACCGTGCGGATCCGGCGGGACAGAGCCGGTGGTGGTCCCGTAACGAGCGCGCGACGCCTCGGCGGGCCGTTGCTGCCACAGGCGGCCACGCTGCCGGCCGACCTCGCCGGCCTCACCTGCAAGCCGTGCCGCGGTGGCGTTCTGCCGCTGACCCCCGACGAGGCTGAGCGTCACCGGACCGGCACGCCGGACTGGACGATCGAAGACGGCGGCACCCGCCTGGTCCGCCGCTATCGGTTCAAGACCTACCGACAGGCCTTCGACGCCGTGGCGCGCATTTCGGCCCTGGCCGAGGCGCAACGGCACCATCCCGACGTCCGCTTCGGATGGGGCTATTGCGAGGTGACGTTGCAGACCCACGCCATCGGCGGCCTGCATCTCAACGACTTCATCCTGGCGGCCAAGATCGACGCATCGACCGGATAGGCGTCACGCCGCCAGGCGATCGACCAGGGCCGGAACGTCCTCAATGCCGTCGAGCACGTGATCGGCCAGATGTTCGAGTTCGTCGCGCCGTGCCGGGCCGCTCAGCACTGCGACCGCGATCGCGCCCGCGCTCCTGGCCGCGATGAGGTCGAGCGGGCTGTCGCCCACCATGGCGATGCGGCCCGGCTCGACGCCGATCGCCCGCGCAAACGCCAGCACCATGCCGGGTTCGGGCTTGCCGCCATGGCCAGAATCATAGCCGGCGACGAAGTCCATGTGGCGGTCGAGCCCCAAAGCCGCGAGTTGCCGGCGGGCACTGGCCTCGCCGTCGTTGGTGGCGAGCCCGAGCTTCAGGCCGCGGCTGGCAAGCTGGCGCAGCACCGCCTCGGGCTCGGCCAACGGTGTCAGCGCCCGCAGGGTCTCGTGCGTGAAAGCGCGGTCGAGGTCGTCCAGCATGGCGGCGTCGTTGGGCCGACCGAGGGCTTCGGCCCAGAGGTGGACATAGGTGTCGGGCGCGCCGGCGACGAGCGGTGACGTGGGGGCGAAACGCCGGCTCTCCACACCGTAATGCATGGCGTCGACCAAGCGGCGGACCGCTGCGGCGTCGCCCCGGCCGAGGCGGAGCATGACCTCGTATCCGGCACGCCCCCAGGTCTGGTCGAAGTCCACGAGCGTGCCGTCCTTGTCGAACAGCAAGCCCGCGAGAGAGATGGAAGAGGAAGCGATCATGCCGGGCCTCGCAGCGCTGCGGAGCCGAACCGTAACACACGCCGCTTTAGCTGGAGGCGGCGCCGGGGAAGGCAGAGAGGGGCGCGGCCTTCCCCGGCCATCACCACGCGGCGCGGGCAGCGCGCGCGGGTGACCTATGGTCTTTATCGTGGGAAGTTCTCCCACACAACCAGCATGGTTCATGGGCGGGCGTCGGTTCACCACGTCGCCTGCAACAAGATTGGGCAGCTGGAACCATGTTTTGGGCGCGACGTTGCCGAAGCGGGCGCAACATGGAGACTTTGCATGCGTAATCAGCTTATCGCCGTCATGATCGCCACCGCGGGTGTCGCCGTGCCGCTCGCCGCTCAGGCCCAGGTGGTCAAAGGCACGGTGAATGGCGCCCAGCGCGGCGCGGCTCAGGGCGAGGACGTCGGTGGCCCGGTCGGTGGCATCGTCGGAGGGGCCATTGGTGCGGGCGTCGGGGCCGCCACAGGCGCGGTCGGCACGGCTGCGGGCATCGCGGGCGACGTGCTGGGCGTCAACGAGCGTCCGCGCTTCCGCGAATACGTGGTGCGCGAACACCGTCCGTCCTACCGCTACGCGGAACCGCTGCGCGTCGGCGCCGTCCTGCCGCGCGAGGGCGTAACCTTCTACGACGTGCCGGCCGAGTACCGGGCTCGCCCCGGCTATCGCTACACGATCGTCAACGAGCGGCCGGTGCTGGTCGAGCCCGGTACGCGTCGGGTCGTCGAAGTGCTCGACTGATCCGTCCGCGCCGACCGATGACGAGCCCGCCCCGGACAATCCGGGGCGGGCTTTTTCTTGAGGTCAGCCACGACCGACATATGGCATCTTGGTGGCCATAACGGTGATGGACTGGACGTTGGCCTCGGGCGGAAGTCCGGCCATGAACACAACGGCTTCGGCCACGTGCTTCACGTCGAATGTCGGTTCCGGCCTGATCGAGAGATCCGCTTGCAGAACGCCGCCCGGCATCCTGGATGCCATCGGGGTCAGGGTGTTGCCGATGTCGATCTGCCCGCAGGCGATGTCGTACTTGCGCCCGTCGAGCGAGGTGGAGCGCGTCAGGCCCGTGACGGCATGTTTCGAGGCGGTGTAGGGCGCCGAGTTCGGCCGCGGCATGGTGGACGAGATGGAACCGTTGTTGATGATGCGGCCGCCGCGCGGATCCTGACTCTTCATCAGGCGAAAGGCTTCCTGCGTGCACAGGAACACGCCGGTCACGTTAGTGTCGATCACGCCCTTCCACTGCTCGACCGTGAGATCCTCGAGTGCGATGGCGGGTGCATTGGTGCCGGCATTGTTGAACAGGACGTCGAGCCGGCCGTAACGGTTCTTTATGGCTTCAAACAGTGCGGCCACGGAGGCGGGATCGGTGATGTCGGACGCGAGGGAATGCGCCCTCGGGCCGATCGCCGCCGCCACCCGGTCGAGCTGCTCGACTCGGCGCCCGGTCAGCACCGTGGTGAAACCCGCCGCGGCCAGCGCCGCCGCGACCGCCTCGCCGATCCCCGAGCCCGCGCCCGTCACCAGTGCGATTCCCTTGTCTTCGGCCATCGTCGTCTCCTCTCGTCATGTCGCCGACGGCGCTGCGGCCATGCGCCGGGCCCGCCGATCCTCGAACCAGACCAGCGCCAGGCTGCCGGCCAGAATCAGCGCCGCGCCCGCGAACGTATTCCAATGCGGGATGTCGGCCCAGATCGCGTATCCGTAGAGGAAGGCCCAGACGAGCCCGCTATATTCGACCGGCGCCAGGGCCGAGGCCGGAGCGAAACGGAATCCCTCGAACAACAGATATTGGCCGAGCCCACCCGTGAGGCCGAGCCCGATCATGATGGCGAAGCTGACGCCATCGAGCCCATGCCAGATCCAGGGCAGCGTCGGCAGACACGCCAGGGTGAAGAGCGCGTTGCTCGACAGCATCTGGGTCAGGGTCGAATCGGAGCGGCCGATCCAGCGCACCAGAACCGTCGACGTGCCCCAGCAGGCCGCGGCCCCGAGCGCCATCAGGGCCGGGCCGGCCGACATGCTGGAGAGCGGTCCCGCCGCCACGACCACGCCGACGAAACCCGTCATGATCGCACCCCAGCGCGCGCCATCCACCTCTTCTTTCAGAACGAGAGCCGACAGTCCCACCGCGATCACCGGGGCCGCGAAGTAGAGCGTCGTGAGTTCGGCGAGGCCCATGCGGGCCGCCGCCGTATAGAACAACAGCCAAGCGCCCAGGATCACCGCGGCCCGGAACACCATCGCGGTCTTGTTCCGGCTGCGGCCGACATCGGCCACGGCGCGCCGGCCGCCGCCGACGCCGAGTGCGATCAGCACCACTACGGCCGAGCGCACGAACAGGATCTGCGGCACCGCATAGGACGTCACCAGCCATTTGACCGCCGCATCCTGAAGCGAGAACAGCGCGTAACCGCAGGCCGCCAAGGCGATGCCGGTGACGACCCGGGCTCGGGGACGGGGGACGGAAGGATGGGGCATTGAGCCCGAAACCCGGCCCTGTCCTTCCCGGTTGCCTCGTGCCGCGCCGGAATGGCGCGACGGCGCCCCCATCAGCCGACCACGCCGCCGAGCTCGTCCTCGACATGGGCCCGCACGATCTCGTCGAAGCTGGTCTCGGCCTTGAACCCCAGGGCCTCGGCGCGGCGCGTGTCGAAATCCTGCGCCCAGCCTTCGACGATGCGGGCGATCACGGGATCGGGCTCGCGGCGGATCAGCGCCACGGCCTTGTCGCCGCCGACGCGCCGCAACGCCTCGATCTCCTCGCCGACGGTGGCCGACAGCCCCGGCAGGCTGAGGTTGCGCCGCGGGCCGAGGGCCGCCGTGTCGATCTCGGCCGCGCGGATCAGGAAGCCGACTGCGGCGCGCGGGCTCGCGAACCAGTGGCGCACATCCTCGGACACCGGCAGCACGGCTTCCCGGCCCGACAGCGGTTCCCTCAGAATGCCCGAGAAGAAGCCCGAGGCCGCGAGATTGGGCTTGCCGGGCCGGATGCAGATGGTGGGGAGGCGGATGCCGATTCCGTCAAAAAAGCCGCGGCGGCTGTAGTCAGAAAGCAGAAGCTCGCCGATCGCCTTCTGGGTCCCGTAGCTGGTCAGCGGCGTGTGCAGGAACTCGTCGTGGATGCGGCTCGGGAAGGGCGCCCCGAACACCGCGATCGACGAGGTGAACACCAGGCGCGGGCAGTAAGGGGACTTCAGGCCTTCCTGGCGGATGGCCTCGAACAGCAGGCGCGTACCGTCGAGATTGATGCGGTAGCCCTTGTCGAAGTCGGCTTCGGCCTCGCCCGAGACGATGGCGGCGAGATGGAACAGGAGGTCGGGCCGGCGGGCCGCGATCTTCACGGCCTCGCCCGGGGCCGACAGATCGGCCGTGACGCAGGCGATCCGGCCCGCGAAGCCCTGCGGCGCGGCCGGCGCCACGACATCGACCAGGGTCAGGGCGTCGACGGCGCGTCCCGCCAGCTTCCCGTCCTTCACCAGCCGGTCCGTCAGCTTGCGCCCGACCATCCCGGCCGCCCCGATCACGAGAACATGCATGGCGGTCTCTCTCTCCCTATGGCGCCAGGACGCCGTCCCGGCTCGTTGCCCCGTCGATGGACCCGCGAACGGGCCGCCGTCAACATCCTGGGCGGCGCCGGGCGGGCTGAACCGCGCCGGGTTTGCCGGAGGCTCCAAGCCTTGAGAGGATGGAGCAATACGTCTCGATCCGCTATACCGAGCGTCTGGCCGAAGCGGGCGTCGAGCCCTCTGTCCGCAGCATTGGCGACAGTTACGGCAACGCTTTGGCCGAGAGCGTCAACGGCCTCTTAAAGACCGAGGTCATTCGGCGCCGAGGGCCATGGCGCTTGCTTGAAGCCGTGGAGTTCGCCACCCTCGAGTGGGTGGACTGTTTCAATCACCGAAGACTGCTCATGTCGATCGGGAATATGCCTCCCGCTGAAGTCGAAGCGCGATACTATGCTGAGCCTGAGACCCTCGCCATGGTGGCGTGAGTGGATGGGGTTGCACCGTGTCGATGTACGAAGAGGACGCGAAATATTTCGAGCTCCGGAAGCAGGGGAAAACCTACCTCAGCAAGGTGTTCGTCGAGCGTGCCATCAACCCCGAACGCGTGCGGCTGGCCAACGCGGTCTTCGAGGGCACAGAACGGGCAGTTCTGGGCGAAGTCGAGGGCGCGCTCTGCCTGCGCCTGACCGGCGATCAGCGGAAAACACAGGTCACCGCTCTAATCAGTCAGGACGACGCGCATGTGAAACGTCTGACGATTCAGACCTTCAAAGCCCGCGCAGGCGATTGGTATCAGGGCTACCACAAGGACTCTTTCACGTTTCGATCTGACGAATTCGAGCGGCTCCGCGAATTTCTCAATCGGCTCGAATTTATCGACCTGTCGAACGAGGAACGATTCCAGATCGAGGATATTTCGGTCGAGTCAGGGCCGAAGATTATCACGGACGCCGCCGATCGCGCCCTGATCGCTAGGATCAAGAGCCTTCCCCACACGGAGCGCGAGCAGCTTTTCCGGTCCCTTCAAGGTGACCTTACGCAGGAGGAGATCAATCTTCTTTTGGGTCGCCGTCAGGCTCTGGAGGTTTTTCAGACTCGGCTAAATGGCGACGAGTGGGCCGAAACCGACTGGCAGAACTTCTTCGAAAAACAGAGCTGGGTTTTCGGCTACGGGCTCGATTACCGCATCATGCGACTCTTCGATCGGGAAATGGTGGTCGGCAGCGGGGGAACCGACAACCGGAACAAGCCCACCGTTGATTATCTCATGACCTTCACCGACTACACGGTGCTCGTAGAGATCAAGCGCCCGGATACGCCGGTATTCCAGCCGCAGAAAGCCGGGCGAGCAGGAACCTGGCGGTTCAGCGCCGACTTCATGGACGCGATCTCGCAGGTTCTCGAGCAAAAGGCGGAGTGGCTGGCCGCTGCGCAATCGGGCGAGCACTTCGACAAGTCGGGATGGCGGCGGCTGGAAACCCGAACCCGAGATGCGAAGGTGATCCTCGTGATCGGCAACCGAGCCGAGTTCGACCGTTCGGAAAACCTTCGAGATGCAACGATTAAGCGCGACACGTTCGAGCTATTCCGCCGAGACACGCGCGCCGTGGAGATCGTGACGTTCGATGAATTGCTGGATCGCGCCGAGTTCATCACCAAAGAGTAGGCACGTTCTCGCCAACGGCTCGTAGGTCCGAACCCGGATAGCCCAGGAAGGCAGACCTGTTAATGTCAGAGCTGGCTCGGCAATAGCTCGATTGGCAGACCCGTCTAAATGTCAGGAAACTGGCTGCCAGCCAACGTCCGCAGTTGGCGCAATCTAGCCGCAGCAACGTGCGCTTCACGCCCCCGCCAGACACCTGTGCTCGGGGATGGCATACACCCTGTCCCGCCCGAGCGCGTGGGCGATGCGACGGCCCGAGGTGAGCAGGCCCGTGAATGCCGGATGGCGGAAGTTCAATCCGCCCGCATAGGCCCCGAAGGCCGGCATGATGCAGCGCGAGCCGTCCGACACGAAGCACCGCCGGCGGACCGCACCGCTCGTGCCCGCCACCACGGCCACGGGATGAAGATGCCCGGCGATCTCGCCCAATCCGCCCGCGCCCGGCAAGGGCTCGTGTCGCAGCGTGAGCGGTCCGAGGTGCCACAGGTCGGCCGTGACGCCCCCGAGACCGGCCGGAGCCTCGGGATCATGGTTGCCGGCGAGCCAGATCCAGTCGCGGCCGGCCTGCAATCGCGCCAGCACCGCGCGGTCGGCTTCGCCGAGGCGCGTGGCGCCCTGACGGTCATGGAAGCTGTCGCCGAGCGCGATCACCACGCGTGGCGCATAGCGGGCCACCACGGCGGCGAGCTTCGCCAGCGTCGCGGCCGTGTCGTAGGGCGGCAGCATCATGCCGCGCCGCGCAAAGGAGGAGCCCTTCTCGAGGTGCAGGTCGGCCACCAGCAAGACCCTCTCGCCCTCGTGGAACAAGGCCCCGAGGAAGTCGGCCAGAAGGTCGACCCCCGCGACCGGAACATGGGTGTGCATCCGACTAGCCTTGCCCTTTCGGGCGTCCGCCTGTCGGTCGTCCCCGGGCCTGGCCTCGGCCGGGGTCTTCCGTTTTGCCGCCGTCATCGTCCGCGAATGCTTCCTCGATCAAGACGTCCGCGGCTTCGGCCAGGATGCTGTCCTGGGCCTCGCCGTAGACGGGTTCACGGCCGATCTCCAGCATGATCGGAACCGCGAGGGGTGAGACTTTCCGGAGGTGCTTGTGCATGATTCGCCCCCGGACCCGCGACAATAGCTCACCCAGCCGCTTCAGATCGAGGAGTCCGGTTGCCGCATCGTCGCGCGCGGCCTTGAGCAGGATGTGGTCGGGCTCGTGGCGGCGCAGGACGTCGTAGACGAGGTTGGTCGAAACCGTCATCTGGCGGCCCGTCTTCTCCCTGCCGGGATAGCGCCGCTCGATCAGCCCCGCGATCGTGGCGCAGATGCGAAACGTCCGCTTCATCATCGAGGACTCGTCGAGCCATGCTTCGAGGTCGTCGCCGAGCATGTCCTCGGCGAAGAGATCGTCGAGGCTGACGAGCCCGCGCGCCGCGCGCGCCCCGACATCGTGGCGGGACCAGACCGCGATGGCGTAGTCGTTGGCCACGAAGCCGAGCGGCTCGAGCTTGGCGCGTTCCATGCGGCGGCTCAGCAGCATGCCGAGCGTCTGGTGCGCGAGTCGCCCCTCGAACGCATAGGCGATCAGGTAATGGCGCCCGCCGCGCGGAAACGTCTCGACCAGCATGGCGTCGCGCGGCGGCAGGGCCGATCTCGCGCGCTGCAGCCCGAGCCAGTCCTCCACCTGTTCGGGCAGGTCATAGGATTCGGGCCGGGACGCCATGGCCCGCACCTGCTCGGCCAGATAGGTCGAGAGCGGAAACTTCGAACCCGCATAGGAGGGGATCTTGGGCGTGTCGCCGCCGACCCGGGCGCAGAGCGCCTCGTCGTCCACGATGGCCTGCAGGGCCAGGATCTCGCCGCCGAACAGAAAGGTGTCGCCGGGCAACAAGGCTTCGAGAAAACCATCTTCGACCTGGCCCAGCACGCGTCCGCCACGCCCGATCGGCCCGGTATGCGGCGCCGGGCTGCCGCCGGAGGGGGCCGCGGTGCGGCTCCGCACGAGCCGCACCTTGAGCATGGCGGCCTGCACGATGGTGCCGACGTTCATGCGATATTGCTGGGCGATGCGGCCGTTGGAGATGCGCCATCGCCCATCCTTGGCCTGCCGGATCTTGGCGAAGCGTTCGTAGGCCTGCAGCGCGTAGCCGCCGTGTGCCACGAATTCCACGGCCTGATCGAACTCGTTCCGATTAAGGTCCGCATACGGGGCGGCATCGGTGACCTCGGCGTAGAGGGCGTCGGCGGCGAAAGGTTCGGCGCAGGCCATCCCGAGGATATGCTGGGCCAGCACGTCGAGGGCGCCGCGACGTGGAACGGGGGTGTCCTGGGCGCCCGCCGCCGCGGCCGTGATGGCGGCCCGGCATTCCAGCACCTCGAAGCGGTTGGCCGGCACCAGGATGGCGCGCGACGGTTCGTCGAGCCGGTGGTTGGCGCGGCCGATGCGCTGGATCAGGCGGCTCGCGCCCTTTGGCGCCCCGACGTTGATCACGAGGTCGACGTCGCCCCAATCGATGCCGAGGTCGAGCGTTGCGGTCGCCACCACGGCCTTCAGCTTGCCGGCCGCCATGGCCTCCTCGACCCTGCGGCGCTGGCCGACGTCGAGCGAGCCGTGGTGGAGCGCGATGGGCAGGCTGTCGGCGTTGATGCGCCAAAGGTCCCAGAACAGCTGCTCGGCCTGGAACCGCGTGTTGACGAAGATCAGGGCCAGTTTCACGGCCTTGATCTCGTCGTAGATTTCGCCCAGCGCGTGGCGCGCGCTGTGGCCCGCCCAGGGCAGGCGCTCGCGCGTATCCAGCATCGTGACGTGGGCGGCGGCACCCTCGGGCGCCACTACGAGAGCGGGCGGGGGGTCGGTCCGGCCGTGCAGGTAGGCCACGAGTTCGGCGGGCTCGCGCACGGTCGCCGAGAGGCCGACGGTCTGCACGCCCGGCGCCAGGCGCCGCAGCCGCGCGAGATCGAGCGCCAGCAGGTCGCCACGCTTCGACGTCACGAGAGCGTGGAGTTCGTCGAGCACGATGCGCTTCAGATCGGCGAACAGCGTCTTGGCGTCCGGGCTGGCCAGCAGCAGGGCGATCTGCTCGGGTGTGGTCAGCAGGATGTCGGGCGGGTCACGCCGCTGGCGCTGCCGCTTCGCCGCCGAGGTGTCGCCCGTGCGGGTCTCGATGCGGATGCCGAGCTTCATCTCGGCCACGGGGACCTCGAGGTTGCGGGCGACGTCGACCGACAGCGCCTTCAGCGGCGACACATACAGGGTGTGCAGGCGAGCCTGCCGTCTCGGCGCGGCCGACAGTTCGACGAGGCTCGGCAAGAAGCCCGCGAGCGTCTTGCCGGCCCCAGTCGGCGCGATGAGCAGCGCCGAACGCCCAGCCTCGGCATGGGCCAGGAGATCGAGTTGATGAGCCCGCGGCACCCAGCCCCGGGTCGCGAACCAGAGCAGGAACGCTGACGGCAGGAGTTGGGGGAGCGGGGAGGGGGCTGTCGACCTGTCGAGCACTCCCCCCAATTAGGCCTTCGACGCCACCGCGACGAGCCCCGGCACGTCGCCACCTCGCTCGGTGCGGATCGAGGCGGCCTCGAGCAGCAGGAGCTGGAGCCCGGCCGCCTCCAGCGCGGCCTCGACGTAGCCGGGCGCATGGGTGAAGCGAAAGTCGGGTCCGAGCGCGTAAGCAGGAGGACCACCGCCCGGCGTCGACGGTGTCTGGACCGTGAAGGCCAGCAGCCCGCCCCTCGCCAGGGCGCGGAACACACCGGCCAAGACCGGCGCGAGGTTGCCGATGTAGACGAAGACATCGGCGGCGGTGACGAGGTCGTAGCCCCCTGCCGGACTCGCCGCGAGCGCCGCGTCGAGCGATCCCACCGTGAGTGCCGCGTAATGTCCCGTGTGCCGGGCTTGCTGCACCATGGCGGGCGACAGGTCGACGCCATCGATCGCGACGGCGCGTCCCCGGAGGGCGCCGGCCATCAGTCCCGTGCCGCAGCCGAGGTCGAGCCCCCGGGCGAAGACGCGTCCGGGTGCGGCGCGGTCGAGGGCGTCCATCAGCACCTCCGGGCCGCAATATCCGAGCGTACCGACGAGGTGGCGGTCGAAGCGCGGCGCGTAGTCGTCGAACAGCGCCCGGATGTAGGCTTCCGACAGGGTGGGGGACGTCCGGCCGTCGAGGCGGGACAGGTTCATCTCGGCCCCGAAGACGCCGCCGGGATCGATCCCGGCAACCCGTCGCCAAGCCTCCGCGGCCTCGCCCGGGCGGCCGTCGAACTCGCGCGCCTCGGCCAGCGCCGCCCATGCCGGTGCCCAGGCAGGGACGAGCGCGATGACCTGCTCCAGCAGGTCGGCCGCCGCGGCGTGATCGCCGCCCTGGGCCAGCGCCGTCGCCCAGGCGAAGCGTCGGTCTGCCAACAGGTCGTTCGAGGTCTTGCTCAACGGAAGCGGACCCGCGATGCTCGGCGCGGGACAGCGCGAAGGTTCACCTCAGACCCCTTTGGCACACTGCCTCAGTCGGTAACGTCATGGCCTTGGTGAACGCCACGCGTCTCACGTCAATCATCGACGTGGAAGCCTTAACATCATCGAAGCCATCTGCACCCATTCTGCCTGGGCGTCCGCCGCGCTCGCGGCGTCGTGCGTCCGAGCGTGAGGGGTCCCATGTGTACCAGCGGAGTTCCACTCCGGCCGATGTGGGCCGGGGTTCTGGTGGTTGGTCTGGCGGGCGGCGTGGGCTCGGCGGCGGACCTGCCGTTCGCTGCTGCACCATCGCCGGTCGGGGCGCGGGGCGTGTCGGGAGATGGTTACCGGGTGCCGCGATGGCCGGTGCGACCCCGCCCATTGCGGTTCGACGCCGAAGGCTATCCGGTCCTGGGCCAGGTCGTCGTGGGCGCGCCGGATCCGCTCGCGGTATCGGGCGGCTGTCCCGTAACCTTGGAGCCGATCTACGATGCTGTAGGCAATATCGCCGGCTACGCCCATTTTCCGAACTGCCGCTGAGAGCGAGGAGGTGTCAACCCTGGGGAAGCGCCGGGCGATCGTGCCCGGCGGCCGAAACCCTATGCATGCGACAAGGCCCGGCATTTGGCGATGGCTCTTCGGCGCCGCAAAAAAACCTCCAGTTTACCCCGTTCGGAAGTACGCCACCGCGAACGGGTGCCTCGTGCCAAGATGCATGGCATCCATGCGATGCGAGTCGGGACATGATGGTCGGCACATTGTCGCCCACTGCATCGTGAGCACCGCTTCATCATCTCGGTATCGTTAAATGTGGATGAACGGGCTGTGCCGCTTGCAACAAAGAGCCATCGGCATAGTTGTCAAGGCGACCACGGGGTGGACAGCACGATGAACAGGCTGACGACACGGACTTTTGTGGGTGCGGCGGCCCTGGCGGTCGTCGGAACGCTTTTAGTGGCCTCGCTCCCAGTCACAATGGGCTTGACGACGGTCGCGGCGATGCTGGTCGCGGGGCTTTGTGTCGCTTTTTCGGCACAGTCGGCACGGGTTCGCGACGAGGGGCATCAGGTTTACCGCCCGGTTTACGTTCGGCCCTCTAGGGTGGGTGGGCCGGTCAAGCCGATCGAGGATTGATGGCGGCGTCGCACCGGCCGGGTCGTATGCCCGGACGCGGCGGCCGAGAAGAGAGTGACGTCATATGACGACGAGTTCTGCTTCCAACATGCGCCGCCTTGGCCTGGTTGTAGTGGCCTGTTTCGTCGGCGCTCCCTTGGTGGCCGCACCTCTCGCCGCCAATGGCGAAGCCTTGCTGCGCCCCCTCACGATCAACCGGGGGATCCACATCGTCCAGGCGTTCGGACCCGACGACGAGGATTGCGTGTTCGAACTGCGCCGCGTGCCCCGTCCCGGCGGCCAACTGCATACGGCCCGGAAGCTCGTCTGCAACGATTGACGTCGTCGGCTTCGACCGAAACACCGATGTCGGCCAGCCAGATCCTGACCCTCACGCCGCTCGGGCTTCATTGCCCGGGGGGCGATTTTTATGTGGACCCTCTGAGGCCCGTCGCGCGGGCGCTCGTCACCCATGGTCACTCCGATCACGCCCGGTCGGGCCATGATGCCGTCATGGCGACCGCTCAGACGCTCGACATCATGGCGCTCCGTTACGGCGAGGGCTTCACTGGATCACGCCAGGTCGCCGACCTCGGTGTCTGGACCGCGGTCGGCGACGTCCGCATCCGCTTCCATCCTGCCGGCCATGTCCTGGGATCGGCCCAGATCGAGATTGAGCAGCGAGGTTTCACGCTCGTCGTTTCGGGCGATTACAAGCGCGCCGCGGATCCGACCTGCCTGCCCTTCGAGCCCGTGCGATGCCAGGCTTTCATTACCGAGGCGACCTTCGGACTCCCGGTCTTCCGCCACCCCGACGCGGCGGCCGAGATCGCCAAGCTGCTGGCGTCGCAGAAGCTCTTCCCGGAGCGGACCCACATTCTCGGGGCTTATGCGCTCGGTAAGGCCCAGCGACTGATGGCGCTTCTACGCGGCGCCGGCTACGACCGACCGATCCATATCCACGGCGCGCTCGAGAAGCTCACGGCCTATTACCGCGACCAGGGCGTCGCGCTCGGCGACACCCCGAAGGTCGTAACGACGGAACGTCCGAAGCTCGGCGGCGAGATCGTGATCTGCCCGCCCGGCGCCATCAAGGACCTGTGGGCGCGGAAGTTCCCCGATCCGGTCACGGCCGCGGCCTCCGGATGGATGCGGGTGCGGGCCCGCGCCCGGCAGAAGGGTGTCGAACTGCCCCTGATCGTGTCGGACCACGCCGACTGGGAGGCGCTCTGCACCACCGTGGTCGAGACAGGCTGCGAGGAACTCTGGGTCACGCACGGCGAGGCCGATGCCCTGGTGCATTGGGCGGGGACCCAGGGCATCGCGGCCAAGCCGCTTCACTTCATTGGCTACGGCGAGGAGACCGAGGACGAGATGCCCGAGGCGGCATGAAGGACTTCGCGCAACTGCTCGATCGATTGGCCTTCGAGCCCGGCCGCAACGGCAAGATCCGGCTGATGGCGGCCTTTTTCGCAGGCACGCCGGACCCCGAGCGGGGCTTCGCCCTCGCGGCGTTGACCGATTCGCTGAGCTTCGCCGACGCCAAGCCCGCCATGATCCACGCGCTGGCGGTCGAGCGCACGGACCCTGTGCTGTTCCAGATGAGCTATCACTATGTCGGGGACCTCAGCGAGACGGTGGCGCTGATGTGGCCCACCCTGCCGGCCGAACGGGATCCGCCGCTTCTGTCCGAGGTGATCGGGACATTGTCGACCACCGGCAAGGTCGCCCTGCCGGCTGTGATCGCGGGCTGGCTCGACGGCCTCGACGAGATCGGCCGCTGGGCCCTGCTGAAGCTCATCACGGGATCCTTGCGCATCGGTGTCTCGGCGCGTCTCGCCAAGACGGCCGTGGCGGCCCTCGGGCCGCATGCACCGGACGACATCGAGGAAGTGTGGCACGGGCTTGCGCCGCCTTACGCCGAACTCTTCGCCTATGCGACGGGGCAGGGCGCCAAGCCCGACACGGTCGACCCCACGCCCTTCCGCACCCCCATGCTGGCCCACGCCATCGACGAGGCCAAGGACTTCGCGGCGCTCCATCCGGCCGACTTCACGGCCGAATGGAAGTGGGACGGCATCCGGGTACAAGCCGTAACCGGGTTCGGGCGCGACGGGCGGGCGGCGCGGCGGCTCTATTCGCGGAGCGGGGACGACATCTCGAGCAGCTTTCCCGACCTGATGGACAGCCTGTCGACGGAACGGTGGGGTGCGGGGGCACTCGACGGCGAACTGCTGGTGATGATCGACCGACGTATCCAGCCCTTCGCCAGCCTTCAGCAGCGTCTTAACCGCAAGACCGTGTCGCAGAAGACCATCGCCCAATACCCGATCCACATGCGGGCCTACGACATCCTCATGGCGGACGGTGAGGATCTGCGGGCGCTCCCCTTCGAGGAGCGCAGGCGACGGCTGGAGGCCTATGTGGCCCGGCTCGACGATCCGCGCATCGACCTCTCGCCGCTGGTGCCCTTCGCGGACTGGGAGGCCCTGGCCGGGATCCGAGTCGACCCCGCGGCCCATAAGGCCGGCGCCGACGCCGAGGCCATCGAGGGCCTCATGCTGAAGCGCCGCGACAGTCCCTATGTGCCGGGCCGGCCCAAGGGGCTGTGGTACAAGTGGAAGCGGCAGCCCTTCAACGTCGATGCGGTGATGATGTATGCCCAGCGAGGCCACGGCAAGCGCGCCTCCTTCTATTCGGACTACACGTTCGGAGTCTGGAAGGACGGACCCGACGGCGAGGTGCTGGTGCCGGTCGGCAAGGCCTATTCGGGCTTCACGGACCAGGAACTCGTGAAGCTCGACCGGTACGTGCGCAACAACACGGTGAACCGCTTCGGCCCGGTCCGCGAGGTGAAGCACACCCGCCACGAGGGCCTGGTGCTGGAGATCCTGTTCGAGGGACTCAACCGCTCGACGCGCCATAAATCCGGCGTCGCCATGCGGTTCCCGCGCGTCGCCCGCATCCGCTGGGACAAGCCCGCCATCGAGGCGGACAGGTTCGAGGCTCTGGAGAAGCTGCTGGCCGTGGAGGGCTGAGATCGCGATCGGCCCATCCGGCGCGATCATCTCTTGCCTCCCGCAACCGCCCATGTCAGCAGACTGACGACGATTTGATGTTCAATGGTGGAGCCGCAGGCATGGCCCGTAAACCGAATTATGACTTCGAGCGCCGTGAAAGGGAAAAGGCCAAGGCCGCCAAGGCCGAGGAACGCGCGAAGCTCAAGGCCGAGAAGGCCGAAAGCGCCAAGCAGACGCCCGGGGAGGCCTCAAGCGAGTCCGAGGCGCCTGCCGAGAAATAGGCCGGGGCTCAGTCCTCGCGGCTGGCCAATCTGGGCTGGCCAAGTCTCGGCGAGGCTGGGTGGTGTCGATCTGGCGTTACCCGACGGTCGGCTCCGCCATGCGGCGGCGCAGGGGTTTCAGCACCGCGATGGCCAGCAGCGCCGTCACTACGTCGGCCGCGATCGCGACCCCGAACACGCTGGTCCAGTTGCCGGTGTAGCCGTGCAGCAGCGACGCCATCGGGCCGCCGAGGATCGAGCCGACCCCTTGGGCGATGTAGAGGCAGCCGTAGTTGGTCGTGGCATATCGGCTTCCAAACGTATCGGTGAGGGTCGAAGGGAAGAGCGAGAAGATCTCGCCCCAGCCGAAGAACACCAGCCCCGACAGCAGCACGAATGCCACGGGGTCGCTGCGGGTCATCAGCCAAGCCATCATGGCGGCGGCTTCGAGCAGGAAGGCCACGAACATCGTGTTCTCGCGGCCGATCCGGTCCGAGACGGCGCCGAAGAAGGGACGCGTGAGCCCGTTGCAGAACCGGTCGATGGTGAGCGCGAGCGGCAGCGCCGCCATGCCGAGGACGGTAGCGCCCTTGATGCCGAAATCACTCGCGAAGAAACCGATCTGGGTCGTCACCATCAGGCCCGTGGTGGACATCAACGACATCATCACGAACATCAGCCAGAACACGGGATGGCGCAGCATGACTCGGGTCGGCGTATCACGCGCGCCGGCCGGGCCGTCGGCCGCCTGGGAGCCCGGTTCCACGGTGGCGGGCGGACGACGCAGACCGAGCGCCGCCAGCACGCCGATGATGCCGAAGATGAAGCCGAACTCCAGCAAGGCTGCCGGATAGCCCGCAGCCGCCAGCTTGTCGGCGATCGGGAAGGTGGTCAGGATCGCGCCCATGCCGTAGCCCGCCGCCACGATCCCGGCCGCGAAGCCGCGCCGGTGCGGAAACCAGCCCATCACCTGGCCGACCACGCCCACGTAGACGATGCCGGTGCCAAGCCCGCCGACCACGCCGTAGCTGAGGTAGAGCGCCGTGAGCGAGGTCGCGAAGGAGGCCAGCACCCAGCTGAGTCCGGTCAGGGCCGCACCGAGGCCGATCAGCAGCGCCGGGCCGAACCGCTGCACGAGATAGCCCTGGAACGGCGAGAAGAAGGTCTGCAACACGATGAGGATCGTGATGGTGACCTGCAGGGCCGCGGCCTGGACTCCGAAAGCCGTAGCCATCGGCGTGGTGAACAGGGCCCAGACATATTGCGGGCTCGAGATCGTCATCATGCAGACGAGGCCGAGCCCGAGTTGCACCCAGCGGGTCGTCGAGGTGGTGGTGGCCTGCCGGCCCAGGATCATGGTGCTCAAGGTCGTATCCGCATCACCGAAAAGATGCGACGGTGCATGCAAAGTTCCTGCCATGTTGCATGCGGAGCAAACGTATCACGTCGGCCGCCGCCCGGTCGGACGTCACAGACCCGATCGAAACCCTCGCGGCTCGTGAATGGGCCGAAGCGTCACGATGGGTGACGGCTGGTCTCAGTTGTCGCCGTGCATCGAGGGGCCAAGCGCGCGATCGTGGCCCGCCGTCGGGGAGGACGGAATCCTGATCTGCTGGACGTCATGGTTCTTCGCCACGGCATGAGCCGAAGTGGCGGTGAAAACAAGGAGCGCTCCGGCTGCGACCTTCATGCGGGCGGCGTGGAACGCGGATGCAGCGACGATCATCGAGGGTCCTGAACTGCGCGGCAGGCACGCCGCAGTCTACGCGAGGGCTTGGCTTAAGAAGCTGCATCAGCCATCCGAATAAGGCGCGAGCACGACAGAGGCTCCTACGGGCCAAACACGCCAGCTTGGGGGAGGCGGCGCGCGGCATGGGTCATGCATTTGCGCCACCCGTGAGGCGTGTAGAATGCGGTTCGGCGCCGGCACGGGCCGGGCCGGAGGGGGAACCGCGTCATGTACGATTTCGACATGATCGTGATCGGCAGCGGGCCGTCCGGGCGGCGCGCCGCCGTGCAGTCGGCCAAGCTCGGCAAATCGGTCCTGGTCGTCGAGCGGGGGCGCCGGGTCGGGGGCGTCTCGGTCCATACGGGGACGATCCCGTCCAAGACCATCCGCGAGACGGTCCTGAATCTGTCGGGCTGGCGCGAGCGCGGCTTCTACGGCCGCTCCTACCGCGTGAAGCAGGACATCGGCGCCGACGATCTCCTGGCCCGCCTGCACAAGACGCTCGACCACGAGGTCGAGGTCCTCGAACATCAATTCAGCCGCAACGCCGTCCGGACGGCGCGGGGCGACGCGCGCTTCGTCGGCCCGCACGGCGTCGAGGTGACGGTCGCGAACGGCGACCACCACGTCTACACGGCGGAGTTCGTCCTGATCGCCTGCGGCACGCGGCCGTTCCGGCCCGACTACGTGCCGTTCAACGGCACCACGGTGTTCGACTCGGACGAAATCATCGAGATGCCGCGCCTGCCGCGCAGCATGGTGGTGATCGGGGCGGGGGTCATCGGGGTCGAATATGCCACGATCTTCTCGGCGCTCGACGTCGCCATGACGCTGATCGAACCGCGGCCGACCTTCCTGGATTTCATCGACCGGGAACTGATCGATGAGTTCACCCACGACCTCCGCGACCGCAACGTGGCGCTGCGCATGGGCTCGGCCGTGACCGCAATAGAGGCGCCCGAAGACGGCCGCGTGACGTGCCGGCTCGACGACGGCCGCAGCGTGTCGGCCGAGATGCTGCTCTTCGCGGCCGGGCGCCTCGGCAACACCGACACGCTGAACCTCGACGCCGCCGGGATCGCCACCGATCACCGCGGTCGCATCACGGTGGAGCCCAAGACCCTGCAGACCGCTGTGCCGCACATCTATGCGGCCGGCGACGTCATCGGCTTCCCGAGCCTCGCCTCGACCTCGATGGAACAGGGCCGGGTGGCGGCCTGCCACGCCTTCGGCCTGGCGCCGCCGCCGCCGCCGGAGTTCTTCCCCTACGGCATCTATTCGGTGCCCGAGATCTCGACGGTGGGGATGACCGAGGAAGAGGTGCGCAAGCGCAAGATCCCCTACGAATGCGGCATCGCGCGCTTCCGCGAGACCTCGCGCGGCCACATCATGGGGCTCGACACCGGCATGATGAAGATGATCTTCTCGCTGAAGACCCGCCGCCTACTCGGCTGCCACATCGTGGGCGAAGGCGCGACCGAACTGATCCACATCGGCCAGGCGGTGCTGAACCTCAAAGGCACCATCGACTTCTTCATCGAGAACACCTTCAACTATCCGACGCTGGCCGAAGCCTACAAGATCGCCGGGCTCGACGCCTGGAACCGGATGGCCCGGGCGTGAGGGTTTGCCACCTTCTCCCGCAGGCGGGAGAAGGTGGCGCGTCGCGGCAAAGCCGCGAAAGTCGCCGGATGAGGGAGGAAGCCCCCGGCTTCGGGAGTTTCCCTCATCCGCCTTCGCTGCGCTCAGGCACCTTCTCCCGCAGGCGGGAGAAGGGCGGCACGGCACGTCACTCCGCCTCGCCGTCCACCACGCGCTTCGCCACCCCCGCCGGGAACCCCGCCCGCACCAGGCTGCGGATGTCCTTGTCGCGATAGGGGGCGCGTTCGCCGGACCGGAATGGTCCGAGGCGCTTGCGCTGCGCGAGACGGGCCGCCTGCGCGACCTCGTCGAGATCGACCGCCTCGGCCACGCCCTCATCCGCGACGTCGATGTCGTGGCGTTGCAGTTCCGCCCTGATGCGCCACGCCGGCCAGCCCTTGCGGGCCAGGGCGGCGGCACGGCCCCGGGCATAGGCGTCGTCGTCGATCAGCCCGGCTCGCTTCAGGCGCTCCACGACGGCGTCGATCATGAGACGGACCTCGGCCGACTCGGGCACCGGCAGATCGCGCGCAGCGCAGCGCCGGCGGATCTTGCGTTCCAGCACTTCCCGCAGGCGGGCGGTCGAGGCCGAGTAGCGAGCCAGATAGTAGCTGGCCATGCGCATCAGCGTCTCGGCCGAGACGGCCGGCTTGCCGGCTTCCCAGCCTCGATCCTGGACCTCAGCCAGCGGCGTGCATCTCGCCGACGAGCCGCCCCACGCAGCGCTCGAGCGACGCCCGCCACTCCGGCAGCGTAATCCCGTAGACTTGGCTGAGCTTCGTGCAGTCGAGCCGCGAATTGGCAGGGCGCCGCGCCTGGGTCGGAAAATCGGCCGAGATGATGCGCTTGACCTGGGTGGCGGGGCCGCCGCGCTGGCGAGATGCCGCGAACACGGCTTCGGCCACGTCGGCCCACACGGCCTCGCCGCGCGCCGCCATGTGGAAGACGCCATAGAGCTCCGGGTTCTCCGGTTCCGACCCGATCCTCTCGGCCACGCCGATCAAGGTCGCGGCGATGTCGAGCGCCGAGGTCGGGCAGCCGTGCTGGTCCGCCACCACGCCGACCTCGGGTTTCGTGGCCGCGATCCGCAGCATGGTGCGGACGAAATTCGAGCCGTAGGGCGCGTAGACCCAGGCGGTCCGTAGGATGACGTGCCGCGGGTTGGCGGCCGCCACGGCGCGCTCGCCCGCGAGCTTCGAGCGCCCGTAGACGCCGAGCGGGCCGACCGCGTCGTCCTCCCGGTACGGCGTCGGCTTCGCGCCGTCGAACACGTAGTCGGTCGAGAGCTGCAGCACCGGCACCCCGAGCGCCGCCGCGGCCTCGGCCACCGCCCCGGCGCCGGCGCCGTTCACGGCCTCGGCCGCCTCGGGCTCGCTCTCGGCCTTGTCGACCGCCGTATAGGCGGCCGCGTTGACGACGATGTCGGGCTGGGCCTTCTTCAAGGCGGGCTCGATCGTGGCGAGGTCGGAGAGGTCGAACGTCGGGCGCCCCAGCGCCACGATCTCGTAGCCGCTGCGGCCTCCGAGTTCGGCCAGGGCCCGGGCCACCTGCCCGTCCCGTCCGGTGACGGCGATCCGCATGTTCAGCGGTCCTTCTGGCTGGAAAGGCCCAGCCTTTCACCGCCGTAGACGCCTTCGCGTAGCGGCTTCCACCACCATTCGTTGTCGAGATACCAGGCGACGGTGCGGCGGATGCCGCTGTCGAAATCCTCCTGCGCCCGCCAGCCGAGTTCGGTCTCGAGCTTCGAGGCGTCGATCGCGTAACGGTGGTCGTGGCCGGGGCGGTCGGCCACGAAGGTGATGAGGTCGCGCCTCGGCGTCGCGGCAGGCCTCAGTTCGTCCAGCACGTCGCAGATCGTCTCGACGACCGCGAGGTTGGTGCGCTCGTTGCGGCCGCCGACGTTGTATTTCTCGCCGAGCCGACCGGTCGTGAGGATCGTCCACAAGGCACGGGCATGGTCCTCGACGAAGAGCCAGTCGCGGATGTTGTCGCCCTTGCCGTAGACCGGCAGCCGCACCCCGGCCAGCGCGTTGAGCGTCACCAGCGGGATCAGCTTCTCGGGGAAGTGGAACGGCCCGTAGTTGTTGGAGCAGTTCGAGATCACCACGGGCAGCCCATAGGTCCGCATCCAGGCCTGGGCCAGATGGTCGGAGGCTGCCTTGCTGGCCGAATAGGGCGAGGACGGGTCGTAGGGCGTGGTTTCCTCGAAAAGACCATCGGGCCCGAGCGAGCCGTAGACCTCGTCGGTCGACACGTGAAGGAAGCGGAACCCCGCCCTGGCCTCGGCGTCGAGCCCGGACCAGTAGGCCCGGGCCGCTTCGAGTAGCGTGAAGGTGCCGACGATGTTGGTCTCGATGAAGTCCTTGGATCCCGTAATGGACCGGTCGACGTGGCTTTCGGCCGCGAGGTGCATGACGCCATCGGGGCGGAACGCGTCGAAGATGTCGTCCATGGCGCCGCGGTCGACGATGTCGGCTCGTGTGAACCGGTAGTTCGGCAGGTTCGACACGGGCCTGAGGCTCTCGAGGTTGCCCGCGTAGGTGAGCTTGTCGACATTGAGCACCTCGACGCCGCATTCGCCGGCGAGGTGGCGCACGACTGCCGAACCGATGAAGCCGGCCCCGCCCGTGACGAGGACACGCTTCATGGCAGGCCTTCGTAGGTGAAGATCGTCGGCAAGTCGGCGAGCTTGGGCTGGCGCCTGTCCTTGTCGGACAGCACGGCTGCGCCGGGCGCGACCGGCCATGCGATGCCGAGCGCGGGGTCGTCCCAGGCCAGGCCCCCGTCGTCGGCCGCGCTGTAGAAATCGGTGACCTTGTAGAAAATCATGCTGTCGGGCTCGACCGTGCAGTAGCCGTGCGCGAAACCCGGCGGTACCCAGATCTGGTCGCCGGTCTCGGCCGACAGCAGGGCCGACACGTGCCGGCCGAAGGAAGGCGAGCCCCGGCGGATGTCCACGGCGACGTCGAAGATGGCGCCCTTGAGCGCGCGGACGAGCTTGCCCTGTGCGGCGGGGTGACGCTGGAAGTGCAACCCCCGTACGGTGCCGGTCTCGGCCGACAGCGCTTCGTTGTCCTGCACGAAAGCGGCGTTGCAGACCTCGCGTCGGAACGCCCGATCGTTGAAGCTTTCCACGAAATAGCCCCGCCCGTCTCCATGCCGCTTCGGCCGCAGCAGGACCACCTCGGGAATGGCCAATCGGGTCACCTGCATGCTCGAGTCCCCAGGCGGAGCCGTCACCGCCGCGTCGCGCCGCCGTTTACACCAAGATTCCGCGGGACGCATCCCCGGGCCGGGCCGGGCGCGCGACGCTCGGATAAGGTGGTGGTCGCTGGACGGAGCAACCGTCGAGCTTCGGTCCCGTCATGACAACGTCACGGGCCGGGCTCGATGATTCGCGTGCGGCGGAGCGGGACGACATTCGGGGCAGTGCGGTCATGTTGGATCTGAAGCAGGCGGCTTCGTCGACGCCTCTCGTGGCGGCACTGATCGAGGCGATGCCGGAGCCCGTCCTGGTGGTGCTGGGCGAGGGCCGCGTGCTGGCGGCGAACCGCCACGCCAGGAGCATGCTGCCGGCCTTGAAGATCGGCGGCAATCTCGCGCTGGCATTGCGCGACCCCGACATCCTCGATGGCATCGACCGGGTCTACGCCTCGGGCCTCGTCGAGCAGGTGTCGTGGCGCGATCGCGTCCCGGTCGAGCGGGTGTTCGATGTCACGGTGGCCCCACTCGACCTGCCGGGCGAGGATCGCGCTGTAGTGCTGACCCTGCTCGACCTCACCGAGTCCCGTCGGGTCGAACGCATGCGGGCCGACTTCGTGGCCAATGCGAGCCACGAACTCAGGACGCCGCTGGCCTCGCTGCTCGGCTTCGTCGAAACCCTGCAAGGGCCGGCCCGCGACGATGCCCACGCGCGGGCACGCTTCCTCGCCATCATGGCCGAACAGGCGCGCCGCATGGCCCGCCTCGTCGACGATCTGCTATCCCTGTCGCGGATCGAGCAGAACCTGCACTTGAGACCCGACACGCCGGTGGACCTGGCCCTGGTGGTCCGCCACGTCGCCGACACGCTGGCGCCGCTGGCCCATGAGACCGGCGTGACGCTGGCGGTTCGGACGTCCGGCCCCGTGGTGGTGCCGGGAGACCGCGACGAACTCGTCCGCGTCGCCGAGAACCTCATCGAGAACGCCATCAAATACGGCTCCCCGCCGCCGGGCTCGGGGGGGGCGCCGACCTGTGTCGACGTCGACGTGTCGGTGCGGCACCGGGCCGGCTGCTTTTCGGTCCGCGACTACGGCCCCGGTATCGCGCCCGAGCACCTGCCGCGGCTGACGGAACGCTTCTACCGGATCGATGCCGGCCAGAGCCGTGCCAAGGGCGGCACCGGCCTCGGCCTCGCCATCGTCAAGCATATCGTGGCCCGACATCGCGGCCGCCTGCAGATCGAGAGCGACGTCGGCCAGGGTGTCAAGATCTCGGTCACGATTCCGTTGAAGCCGTAAGTCATAACGTTTTCAAAGACATCTGATGTCGTAAATCTGTGGGCGAAACGTCGTTAAATCGTGTGCCGTTTCCGCTAGGACTCCGGCCGCCATCGCTGCGGCAGCAATGCTCGCGCGATGGGGACCCACCTGTTCGACAGAACGAGGCGACTCATGACCATGCAGTTTTTCGCGCGCACGGCGCTCGTTGCCGCCGCGCTTTCGGCCGGTTCGCTGGCCGGTGGCCTTGGCGCCCGTGCCGCCGATGTCTCGGGCGCCGGCTCGACCTTCATCTATCCAGTCTTCGCCAAATGGGCCGACACCTACAAGAAGGAATCGGGGACCGGCATCAACTATCAGTCGATCGGCTCGGGCGGCGGCATCAAGCAGATCAAGGCCAATACCGTGACGTTCGGGGCCAGCGATGCCCCGCTGACCGAGAAGGAACTGAACGAGGCTGGCCTCGTGCAATGGCCGATGATCATGGGCGGGATCGTGCCGGTCGTGAATCTCGAGGGCATGAAAGCCGGCGACCTGACCATCGACGGGCCGACACTGGCCAAAATCTTCATGGGCGCCATCAAGACATGGAACGACCCGGCCATCGCCAGCGCGAACCCCGGAGTCAAGCTGCCCTCCACCGCGATCGTCGTGGTGCACCGCTCCGACGGGTCGGGTACGACCTTCAATTTCACCGACTACCTGTCGAAGGTCTCTCCCGACTGGAAGTCCAAGGTCGGCGAGAATACCGCGGTCGAGTGGCCGGTCGGGCTCGGCGCCAAGGGCAACGAGGGCGTGTCCAACAACGTCGGCAACACCAAGGGTGCGATCGGCTACGTCGAATATGCCTATGCGAAGCAGAACAACCTCGTGTCGACCAAGATGGTGAACCACGACGGCAAGACCGTGTCGCCCACTATGGCCACGTTCTCGTCGGCTGCGGCCAACGCCGACTGGGAGCATGCGCCCGGCTTCTACCAGATCCTGACCGATCAGCCCGGGGCCGAAAGCTGGCCCATCACGGCCTCGACCTTCGTGCTGATGCACAAGGAGCCCAAAGACGCGGCCGCCGCTGCCGACGCGCTGAAGTTCTTCGACTGGGCCTTCAAGAGCGGTACGAAGGAAGCCGAAGCCCTGGACTACATCCCGATGCCGAGCAAGGTCGTGACCCTGATCGGCAAGGAGATCGACAGCAACATCAAGGCGAACGGCAAGCCCGTCTTCGAGATGAAGTGAGGCTGTCGTCTTCTTCCGCATCCGGGAGAAGATCTCGACGCCAGCGGCGAGGGAACGTAAGGACGCGGCTCCCTCGTCCGACATACGGCATGGCGGCCGAGCCGCGACGTCGGACGCCATTCGCGTTCCACGGCGGAATGCGATCACCCTGCGCCGAGCCGCTGATGGACCCGAACGGGAGTTGACATGGCCGATGTCGCGATGCGGGACCAGACCGCGGGCCGAGCCGACGAGAGCACCCGCAGTGCGGTTCTGGCGCGCTTCCGCACGACCGACGCTCTCTTCGGCGGCCTGACGCTCGGCTCGGCGATCTTCGTGCTGGTGCTGCTCGGCGGCATCATTCTGTCGCTCATCATCGGCTCGATGCCGGCGTTCCGGGCTTTCGGCTTTCATTTCCTCGTCAGCGAGACCTGGAATCCCAACGACGACGTCTACGGCGCGCTCGGCGCCATCTACGGCACGGTCGTGACTTCGATCATCGCCATGACGATCGCCATACCGGTGGGGCTCGGCATCGCGATCTTCCTGAGCGAGCTCTGCCCTTTCGCGCTCCGCAGGCCGATCGGCATGGCGATCGAGCTTCTGGCCGGCATCCCGAGCATCATCTACGGCATCTGGGGCCTGTTCATCTTCGCGCCCTTCCTGCAGACCTATGTCGAGCCGCCGCTGATCGACGTCCTGGGCCCGATCCCCGGGGTCGGCAGCCTGTTCCAGGGGCCGCCCTACGGCATCGGCATGCTCACGGCCGGCATCATCCTGGGCATCATGGTGCTGCCCTTCATCTCGTCCATATCACGGGACGTCTTCGAGACCGTGCCGCCGGTCCTCAAGGAATCGGGCTACGGGCTCGGCTGCACGACCTGGGAAGTGATGCGCAACATCGTCATGCCCTTCTCCCGCACCGGCGTGATCGGCGGCATCATGCTGGCGCTCGGTCGGGCCTTGGGCGAGACGATGGCGGTGACGTTCGTGATCGGCAACGCCCACAGAATCTCGGCCTCGGTGCTGTCGCCCGGCACCACCATCTCGGCCGCCATCGCCAACGAGTTCACGGAAGCGGTCGGCGATCTCTACACGTCGTCGCTGATCGCACTGGGCCTGATCCTCTTCGTCATCACCTTCATCGTCCTGGCGATCGCGCGCTACATGCTGATGCGGATCCAGAGGCGCGGGGCGACTTGAGTTCATGGCCATTTTCTCGAAGGCGCGACGCGTCAACAATGCGATCTTCCTCGGCCTGTCGGTCGCGGCCGCGGCATTGGGGCTCTTGGCCCTGGTGTTCATCCTGGCGGCCCTGCTCTGGAACGGGCTCGCGGGCCTCCGCCCCGCCGTGTTCACCGAGATGACGCCACCTCCGGGCAGCGCCGGCGGCCTGCTCAACGCCATTTACGGCTCGGTCGTCATGACGGTGCTGGGCCTCGCGCTCGGGGCGCCGGTGGGGCTCCTGGCCGGCACCTACATGGCCGAGCACGGCCGCTATTCGAAGCTCTCGACCGTGGTACGCTTCCTCAACGACATCCTGCTCAGCGCACCCTCCATCATCATCGGGCTGTTCGTCTACGAGGTGGTGGTGATCCGCATCGGCCACTTCTCCGGGATCGCGGGTGCCCTGGCGCTCGCCATCCTGGTGATCCCCGTGGTGGCCCGCACCACCGAAGACATGCTGCTGCTGGTCCCCGACACCCTGCGCGAGGCCGCTAGCGCGATGGGCCTGCCGCGCTCCTACGTGATCCTGAAGGTGGCCTATAGCGCGGCTCGGCCCGGAATCATCACGGGCATGCTGCTGGCCTTCGCCCGCATCAGCGGCGAGACCGCGCCGCTGCTCTTCACGGCGCTGAACAACCAGTTCTGGAACGCCGACATCACCGGGCCGACCGCCAGCCTTCCGACCGTGATCTTCCAGTTCGCACTCAGCCCCTACAAGGACTGGCAGCAACTGGCCTGGACCGGCGCCCTCATCATCACGGGGACCGTCTTGGTGCTCAGCATCCTGGCTCGCTCGCTCGGCTCCGTGAGGGTCGCCAAATGATCGCGCTTCCGCAAGCCTCCCGCGACGAACCGAGCCGCCCGCTCGGCGCCACCAGGGCATCCTCATGACCGCCGACGTGCAGGCCGCGCAGCAGAGCCCGAACCGCGACACGGCGGGTCTGGAACGATCCGGTCGCGAAACGACCACCAAGGTGGCGATGCGCGACCTCAAGTTCTTCTACGGCGACGTGATGGCCCTCAAGGGCGTGTCGGTGAACCTGGAAGCCAACAAGGTGACGGCCTTCATCGGCCCGTCGGGCTGCGGCAAGTCCACGTTGCTGCGGGTCCTCAACCGCATGTACGACCTCTACCCGCACCAGCGGGCCGAGGGCGAGGTGCTGCTCGACGGGGAGAACATCCTGCGCCCCGACATGGACCTCAACCTGTTGCGTTCGCGGATCGGCATGGTGTTCCAGAAGCCGACCCCCTTCCCGATGTCGATCTACGAGAACATCGCTTTCGGCATCAAGCTTTACGAGAAGCTGTCCAAGAAGGACCTCGACCTCCGGGTCGAGCAGGCGCTGCAGAACGCGGCGCTGTGGGGCGAGGTCAAGGACAAGCTCGGCGCCAGCGGCCTCAGCCTGTCGGGCGGCCAGCAGCAGCGCCTCTGCATCGCCCGCACCGTGGCGCTGAAGCCGGACGTCATCCTGCTCGACGAGCCCTGCTCGGCGCTGGACCCGATCTCGACGGCGCGCGTCGAGGAACTCATCGACGAACTGAAGAACCGCTATACGATCGCCATCGTCACCCACAACATGCAGCAGGCGGCGCGCTGCAGCGACTATACGGCCTTCATGTATCTCGGGCAGATGATCGAATTCGGCGATACGCAGCGCATGTTCACCTCGCCCACGCAACCGCAGACGCAGCAATACATCACCGGCCGCTTCGGCTGATCACCGGACGAGCAAGGACATCGCCATGGCCGACCATATCGTCTCAGCCTACGACACGGAACTCGAAGCGCTCGGCCGCAAGATCGCCGAGATGGGCGGCATCGCCGAGAAGATGCTGTCGGACGCCATGGACGCCTTGACGGCGCTCGACGTCGACCTAGCCCAGGCGGTCGTGGCGAGCGACCCGAGGCTCGACCTCCTGCAACGCGACATCGAAGCGACCTCCATCCTGACGATCGCGCGCCGCCAGCCCATGGCGGTGGACCTGCGCGAGATCGTGGCCGCCATCCGCATCTCGGGCGACTTGGAGCGCGTCGGGGACCTCGCCAAGAACGTCGCGAAGCGGGCCGTCAGGATCGCCACCGAGCCGCGCGTGCCCCGCGCCGTGATCGGCCTGAAGCACATGAACGAACTTGCGGCCAACCAGCTCAAGGACGTGCTCGACGCCTATGCCGAGCGCGACGTCGAGCGCGCCCGGGCCGTGTGGACGCGGGACGTCGAACTCGATGCGCTGGAGGACTCGATCTTCCGGGACCTTCTCACCTACATGATGGAGGATCCGCGCAATATCTCGTTCTGTACCCATCTGCTGTTCTGTTCGAAGAACATCGAGCGCGTCGGCGACCATGCCACCAATATCGCAGAGACGGTCTTCTATCTTTGCACCGGCGATACGCTGCCGCTCGACCGCCCCAAGATGCGCGGCGCCCCGCCGATGGCGCCGATGCAACCGGAACCCGCCCTGCCGGAGGCGCAGGACGAGCCATGACGGTCACGGGACCCATGACGGTCACGGGACCCATGACGGTCACGGGACCCATGACGGTCACGGGACCCATGACGGTCACGGGACCCTTGACGGTCACGGGACCCGTGACGGTCGCCCTGGAGCTCCGACCATGAACGTCCTGCGTACGGCCCCCACGAGAAACGTACTTGGCGGAACTGCGCCCCACATCCTCGTGGTGGAGGACGAGCAGGCGCTCGGCTTGCTCCTGTCCTACAATCTCGAGGCCGAGGGCTTCACGGTAGAGCGTGTCGAGCGCGGCGACGACGCCGAGCTTCGTTTGACCGAGTTGCCACCCGACCTCGTGATCCTCGATTGGATGCTGCCCGGTGTGTCGGGCCTGGAGATCTGCCGCCGCCTGCGGGCGCGCGAGACCACCCGGACGCTGCCCGTCATCATGCTGACGGCGCGCGGCGAGGAGGCCGAGCGCGTGCGCGGCCTGTCGGTCGGGGCCGACGATTACGTGGTCAAGCCCTTCTCGGTGCCCGAGCTGATGGCGCGGGTGCGCTCGCTGCTGCGGCGGGCGCGCCCCGAGCGCATCGCGAGCCGGCTGTCGGCCGGCGACCTCGACCTCGACCGCGAAACCCGTCGCGTGCGCCGCGCGGCCCGCGACATCCACCTCGGGCCGACCGAGTTCCGCCTGCTCGAATATCTGATGGAACGCCCGGGCCGCGTGTTCTCTCGCGCGCAGCTGCTCGACGGCGTCTGGGGGCAGTCGGTCGAGATCGACGAGCGGACCGTCGATGTGCATGTCGGACGATTGCGCAAGTCGCTGTCACGTGGCCGCGAGCGCGATCCGATCCGCACCGTGCGCGGCGCCGGCTACAGCTTCGACGAGACCTTCGGCAAAAACTGACTCTGCACCGAAGCCGGCAAACCGGAATGTCCGGCGTACGTCCTCTACGCCTCACTCCGGGCTCTGCGCACCGCGGCGCGGTACGACCAGCCGGCTGGTCAAGACCTGCACCACCTCGTCGCGCTGGTTCAGCGTCTCGCTGCGGAGCTTCACCATCCCGCGGTCGGGCCGCGAGCGCGACGGCGTGACCTCCAGCACCTCGCTCGCCACCCGCAGCACGTCGCTCGCCCGCGTCGGTCGGGGCCAGGCGATCTCGCAGCCCGCGCCGATCAGCCCGCCCGCGAAGGGCGCGCCTCCCCCGACCAGGAGTTTCATGGTGATCGACGCCGTATGCCATCCGCTGGCCGCGAGCCCGCCGAACAGGGTGCCGCGCGCGGCCTCGTCGTCGAGGTGGAAGCGCTGGGGATCGAACTGCGCCGCGAAGGCCTTGATCTGCGCTTCGTCGAGCGCGTGGGTGCCGCTCGTGAAGCGCTGACCGGCCGCGAGGTCGTCGAGCGTCAGGCCGTCGTGCTTCGCCTCGGCATCCGCCATACCGTCCCCCCTCACGTCGTCGCGCCGCAACGTAACCCGACGGGACCGCGCGCGCGACCGCGCTTGCGGGCCGGCACGGATGGGGGCAAGACTCTGGCATCCGCCCCAGGCTGGCGGATTGCCGGCAAGCCGAGGAGCCACCATGACGACGCCGTCGACACGTCATTCCGATTATCCGATCGACCCCGTGTTTCTCGAGCGCTGGTCGCCGCGCGCCTTCTCGGCCGAGACGATCGCGGAACACGAACTGCTGGGTCTGTTCGAGGCGGCCCGCTGGGCGCCTTCGTCCTACAATTCCCAGCCCGCGCGCTTCATCTACGGCCGCCGTGGCACCCCGGCCTTCGACAAGCTGCTCGGCATCCTCAACGAATTCAACCGGTCCTGGGCCAAGACCGCGGCCGCGATCGTCATCGCGGTATCGAACTCGCTGATGCGCCCGCCGGGCCAGGACAAGGATGTGCCGTCCCATTCCCACTCCTTCGACGCCGGCGCCGCCTGGATGAGCTTCGCGCTACAGGCCACGCGGCAGGGCTGGTACACGCATGGCATGGTGGGGCTCGACTTCGACCGCGCCTTCGCCGAACTCGACGTGCCGCAGGGCTACCGGGTCGAAGCCGCCATCGCGGTCGGCCGCCTCGGCGACAAGGCGACCCTGCCCGACTTCCTCCAGGCCCGCGAGCAGCCGAGCGATCGCCACCCGTTGTCCGTCGTCGCCATGGAGGGCGGCTTCAAGGTTTGAACGCGGGATCACGACAACTTGCAGCAGCGAAAAGTCCGAGACGTGCCCGCCGGGCGAAATAAGATGGACGGGCAGCTTTGCCGGAGATCTTTCGTGACGATCGGTGCCCGACCTCTCCCCTTGATCGCCGCCTTTTTGCTCCTTGGGACGGCCGCCGCCTCCGCCTACGACGACAGTGCGTTGTCGCAGGATCGTGGGACGGCCTGCTCGTCATGGTGCCGCTCCTGGATGGGGGTGGGGGATGGAGTCGCGAGCGCCCCTCCCGCAGCCGAAGCGGCGCCAGCTGCCGCGGCCGCGATGAACCCGGTCGTCGCCGCCCGGCCTCGTCCCGCCGCGAAGCCGATGGCGTCGGCGCGCAAGCCGGGTCGGGGTCGTGCCACGGCGGCAGCGCCCGCGCGACGCCTGACGGTCGTCGCGACCCCGCTTCCCAAGGCGTATCATAGCCCGACCGAGACAAAGACCTCGAAGACCGGAGGTGCGGCGCCGATCGTGACCGCGCCGGCCGGCATTGCGGAGGCCGTGCAGACGCAGCCCGCTGTCGTTCCCGCACCGGTCCAAATATCGGCCTTGCAGGCCCCGCCGATGCCGACGCCGCCGACGACGGATGCACCGGCGAAGCGACCCCTGGAATCCCTGCTGCCCGTTGTCGTCGCTGTGGCACAACCTGCCATCGATGCTATCGTACCCCTGCCGCTGCCGACGCCGCCGATGGTGGAAGCACCGGCGGATCAACCTTCAGAATCCCTGCTGCCCGTTGTCGTTGCTGCGGCACCACTTGCCATCGATGCGATCGTACCCCCGCCGCAGAAGGCAGAGGCCGAACCGAACGGCCGTCCGAAGTCCTCGATCCAGGCGTCCGCCTCGACCGGGATCCGGCAGGTCGAAACGTCGTTCCCCATCAAATTGGCTTTCTATGCCGTCCTGGCCGGCCTGGTGCTACTGGCCTTTCGGACGGGTAGCGGCCCGGCCGTCGACGCCTGAACCGCGCCGCGTCCGTGCGGCTCTGCAGCGGTGCGGATCGGGACGCTCAGCCCGCAATCGCCCGCGCGAAATAGGCGCGGATCACGCGCCCGTAGATGCGCTGCAGCTTGGCGAGGTCGTCGAGCGCGACGCGCTCGTCCACGGCATGCATGGTTTGGCCCACGAGACCGAACTCCACCACCGGGCAGTCGCGTGTGATGAAACGTGCGTCGGAGGTGCCGCCGGTGGTCGACAGGACCGGCACGAGGCCCGTCTCGGCCTTGACTGCCTCGGCCACCATCGTCGCGAAGGGGCCGGGTTCCGTGACGAATGCGAGCGCGTTGCAGGGCGCGAAGGCGAGGCGATGGGCGCCGATGCCGTCCCGCGACAGGCGGCGGCGGATCTCGTCTTTCAAGGCGTCGGGCGTCCAGCCATCGTTGAAGCGGATGTTGAAGCGCGCGCGGGCCGCGGCCGGAATGACATTGGCCGAAGGATTGCCCGTATCGACCGTGACGACTTCGAGGTTCGAGGGGTCGAAATGGGTGGTGCCGCGGTCGAGCGGGTCGGCTGTGAGCGCCTCGAGTGCCCGCATGAGGCGCGGGATCGGGTTGTCGGCGAGCTGGGGGTAGGCCACGTGCCCCTGTCGGCCCTGCACCGCGATCTCGCCGGTCAGCGATCCGCGCCGGCCGATCTTGATCATCTCGCCGAGCCGTCCGGGATTGGTGGGCTCGCCCAGGATGCAATGGTCGAAACGCTCGCCCCGCTCCCGTGCCCAATCGAGCAGCTTCGGCATGCCGTTGACGGCAGGGCCTTCCTCGTCGCCCGTGATCAGGAACGAGAGCGAGCCCTTCGGACGGCCGTGACGGGCGAGATGGGCCAGCACGGCCGCGACCGCGGCCGCGACGCCGCCTTTCATGTCGCAGGCGCCGCGTCCCCACACCATGGCGTCGGCGACCTCGCCCGAGAAGGGAGGAAACCGCCACGCGGCGACGTCGCCCGGCGGCACGACGTCGGTATGGCCCGCGAAGACGAGGTGGGGCGGCTCGGTGCCGATCCGGGCATAGAGGTTGTCGACGTCGGCCTCGTCGGGTTCGGCGAAGCGAAGCCGGTGCACCGTGAATTCGGCGGGCTCGAGCACATGGTGGAGAACACCGAGCGCGCCTCCTTCGGTCGGCGTGACGGAGGGGCAGCGCAGCAGCGCCTGGAGCAGATCGAGCGCGGTCGGCACGACCCACGCTGGCGACGTCACGGCACGATCCGCGTGGTCCCGACCGCGGTCGGCGCGAAGCCGAGATCGACGACGTTCCAGATGGCGATCGCCACCAGGGTCACGAGGGCGACCGTCCCGGCCCAGGCCGGCACCTCGCCGAAACTCTGCGGGATGAACCAGTCGAGGGCACCGGCCAGGAAGGCCGCCAGCGGCAGGACGACGGCGAGACGGCCGGGACGGCCGCGGTCGCGGAAGCGCTTGGCCGAGACGTTGTAGTAGCACACGGCCGCGAGGATCAGGCCGAACGCATAGGCCGCGAGATAGAGGTAGGCCAGGATGGTAGCGACGTCGATGAAGGGCTGGGTGGCGAGATCGTGCGCCGCGTAGGGCCTCACGAAGACCCACAGGGCCGTGGCGGCCGCCACCAGGACGGCCAGCGGCACCGTCCCGCCCCACCAGGCGGCGCGCGAGATGCGCCCGCGATCCTCGCGGTAGAGGAAGCGGAAGCCGGCCTCGGTCAAGGCGTCAGTCCCGCAGCAGGTCGTTGATGGCGGTCTTGGAGCGCGTCTGCGCGTCCACCGTCTTGACGATCACGGCGCAGTAGAGCGACGGGCCGGGACTGCCGTCCGGGAACGGACGGCCAGGCAGGTTG
>JAABUY010001291.1_pt1 | contig 34583 bp, 59 predicted proteins | sample 5560271 | NCBI WGS metagenome assembly JAABUY01 (sample SAMN10711886, study PRJNA513374) | rock metagenome | isolation source: Antarctica rocks | place: Antarctica: Victoria Land, University Valley | reverse complement strand
CACCAAGGCCGCGCGCAAGTCCGCGCCCGCCACCGGCGGCGTCAAGAAGCCGCACAGGTGCGCTTGCTGGGTGCACGCAGCCTGCCTGCTGCCTGCTGAACGTGCCTGCCATCGTTTCAGCCTGGCGTTGTTATCTGCTGCGATATGGGACTGAGCCAGTGGCCTGCGGCAGGTACCGCCCCGGCACAGTGGCGCTGCGCGAGATCCGCAAGTACCAGAAGTCGACCGAGCTGCTCATCCGCAAGCTGCCCTTCCAGCGGCTGGTTCGCGAGATCGCGCAGGACTTCAAGACCGACCTGCGCTTCCAGAGCAGCGCCGTGATGGCGCTGCAGGAGGCCGCCGAGGCCTACCTGGTCGGCCTGTTCGAGGACACCAACCTGTGCGCAATCCATGCCAAGCGCGTGACGATCATGCCCAAGGACATCCAGCTCGCGCGCCGCATCCGCGGCGAGCGTGCGTAGGCTCGCCAGCTGCTTGCGCAGCGTGCGGCCAATAAGGCCGGCCAGCTGACCAAGCCCCCCAACGGTGTTTCTTAAACACCACCACGTATTGGGGAGCGTGCGAGGTCTCTCTCGCCCACTCACCTCCTGTCACGAACCACTGCAGCTTTCTAAGGCGCAAGCACTAACAGTAAAAAGAGCTCAGACTGTTGCTCCTGTGTCTACCACCGCCCATGTTACACCCTCATGATAGCTTGAGATATGGCCTGTGACACAGTAGAACGCCAAGACATGCACCCCGGTCCAGCAAGATATCGTGAGGCTGCGCTAATAATGACGTACCCCTGGCGTGTCACATGGCCATTCTGAAACATGGCCGGGGACACCATCCCCGGCAACATGTATTATGTTGCCGGGGACGGCCTCGCTGTGTGGCCTATTCCGCCGTTCCTGGCGGAACGCACCCGCGTTCCTGGGCAGCAGCCCTACTTTTGGCGTCGTTAATTGGCAACGTCTATAGTCCGGTTCCACTTCTCGAGTTCATTAAACAACGCAAGCGCACGGCGCACTGACGCCATGGAGGCCTTCTTCCGCACGGCAAACTACCCGCTGGTGGAGAGCAGCGACATGAGCGCGGAAGTGCGCGAGGAGGCGCTGGACGTCTGCCTGCTGGCGTGCGAGAAGCACTCTGCGGATATGGAGAAGTGCACGCAGGTGCGCTTCCACTGCTGCTCTGCCACTGGGGCCTGGCTGCGCATGCAACAGCTCCGGCTTGGCGCCGTGCTTGCTCTGTGCAACGTGCGCTGTGCGCGTCTGGAAGGCGCTCCCCTGAGCTGCCACATGCTCGCTGCCGGAAAGCCTTTGAAACACACTCGTGCAGGAGGGTGTGCAGATACGGGGGTCCAGGACGTATGCAGGTCATCAAGGAGCAGCTGGACAAGAAGCTTGGTGCGCCCTGGCACGTTGTGGCCGGGCAGCACTACGCGTACGAGGTCACGCACGAGTGCCGGAACATGCTGCACGTGTTCATCGGCGGCAAGCTCGGGGTGCTGTGCTGGAAGACATAGCGGCCTGGAGCACATCTGCCTGCAGGCTGCACAGCTGTCTGGGCTGGAGCGTGCGGCCGCAGCGCTCACAGGTCAGCCTGCTCGCCGTAACCTAGCAGCTGCGTTGCGCACTGCGTCAGCCCCAAGTGCCGCTCATGCGACAAGGGTGAGCTTGCTGCCGCTAGTAAAGTGACAGGACGGGCAGGTTGGTACATACAGTTGCGTAGCAGGGACCGGGACGTGTTTTACAGACTATGCATGCTGTTGCAAGCCTCCTTGAGCCTGTGGGTTATGCATCGTTGCTAATCAGATGCCAATCAAGTTGCGATCTGTGGCTTGCAAGGCCTCTGAAGGCCTGACCACGGTTTTTTTTACTCCAGCCGTCCGCAGAAGCGCGCTATCTATTATTCCTGACCAGCTCACCCCCAGATCCTACCATTGCTAGCCAGCACACCCTAGGGTGCTGGAAGAAGAGGACATGGAGGTCTGGGCCAGGTAGAAGCCATCGATGCAGGCGGCAGGAGGCAGAGAGGCACCATAGGATTTGCAGTGGGCAGCCAGGGAGACGCGGCCGCAGGGCGCGCGCGTGCGCTGGGCCCCGCGGCCTAGAAGGCCTGATGGTCCGGCCCTGCGCCCTGGCTGCGTTGGCAGGCTTGGCACGTTCAGATGACTTGCGCGGCAGAGTGGAGACGCAACTCAGCTGCTGTCCTGGTGCTGAGAGATGCATTTTCTGGGGCCCAGGCAACTGAGGGCCTCAAGCCAGCCGTGATAAACAGGCTCGCGAAAGAGCTGCGGGAGCTGCAGCAGCGGCCGGAGGAAGGCATCCGGGTGCGGGCTCCGGGCAGGCTCGGCAAGCCCAGGCCGGCTGTCAGTGCCGGATTTTGTATCTCAGCGCCGGCCTGCTCGCTCGGGCGTGCAGGTGGTTGTCAACGAGGACAACATTGTGGACGTGCAGGCGGACTATGACGGCCCAGGTGCGCCTCCTGTTTCTGTGCGCGCGGGCCCCCGCTTGGCCGCGCACCCTGGCCGACCGCGGCGCGCCCGGGATCTGACCCGGCTGCGCAACGCGCAGCGGGGACGCCATTCGAGGGCGGCGTGTTCCGCATGAAGCTGGTGCTGGGCGCGGACTTCCCGGACGCGCCCCCCAAGGGTGCGCGCCGCCGCCGCCCCGCTCGCCCGGCTCCGGGCGCGTGCTGCTTGAGGCGCGGAGGCGTGGAGCACAGATGCAGGCTTTTGCACTGTGCTTGCGTGCCGCCTCCGCAAATGTCTGCGCCTGCCCTGTGAGCCCTGTTTGTGGCGTGCACTGTTGGTGGTGAAAGAACACGGGTTACCACAGCGCTGGCAGGCACCTACTGCACGTTGCCCACACCCGGGGCCGTTGCAGCCTGCACGCACTGCCCAACCACGCGTCACGCCGCACTGGATGCCTGCACCTGGCCTCCAGCACTTTTGTCCCAGGCAAGGGGCGCGCGCAAGCGAGGCAGACGCCGGGCAGGTTGCGCGGCTTTCAAGCCGGCTGACGCTGAACGCAGCGGCGCCGCTCAACAGAGCGCCCCATCTGGCCGTGCAGCCGCGCAGGCGCCCGCATGGTCGGCGCAGGCGCAGCGACCCCCTCGGCACGCTTGCGAGCCTGTCGAGGCCGCGCGGCGCCCCGCGCGCCCGCCGTGCGCAGCGGCGCGCGCGCGTCCGCACGAGCGCGCAGGCTGCTTTCTGACCAAGAGCCGCCAGCGCGCAGGCTACTTCCTGACCAAGATCTTCCACCCCAACGTGGCCAAGGGCGGCGAGATCTGCGTCAACGTGCTCAAGCGCGACTGGGCGCGCGATCTGGGCCTGCGCCACGTGCTGCTCGTTGTGCGCTGCCTGCTGGTGGAGCCGTTCCCCGAGTCCGCGCTGAACGAGGAGGCCGGCAAGCTGCTGCTGGAGAGCTATGCGGCCTACGCGGCGCATGCCGCGCTGCTGACGTCCATCCACGCACAGCCCGCCAAGCGGTGCGCTGCCCAACTGGTTCCTAACTCTCAGAAGCTCAAACCCTAGTTTGCGCCGGGAACGTGTTCAGGCTGTGAGCGACCCGCTCCGCTGTAACAACGCGCCGCACTGCTGAGCAGGAGCGAAGGCTGCCTGGGCGTGCCTTGCGCGGCGCGGCCGCGCGTCAGCAGCGCCGCTCTCCCATCGCATGCAGCTGGGCTCGTCTGCAGCTGTTCTGCATGAGCAGCTACCAGAGTGCGCGACATGGCTTGTCACTGCGTGCGCGCTGCGCAGGCCAATGCCGCTGACGGCCGCCGGTGGCGCCAACGCGGTGAACGCACAGGACGCCGACGCTGTCGGCGGCGGCGGCGGCGGCGGCGCGGGCGCGGACGCGGGCCAGCCCGCGGTGAAAAAGGCCAAGGGTGCCGACAAGGGCCGCAAGCGCGCGCTCAAGCGCTTGTAGCGCCGCCGCGCCGCGCAGCGCGCCCGGAGGCCCGGAGCGCGGAGTTTGCTGCGCCCCGGCGCCCAAGGGCGTGCGGGCTGGGGACGCGGCGCGGCGGCGGCGGCGGGCTTGGGGTAGGCGAGGAGCGCCGGGCAGGCGCGCCAGCGTGCGTGCTGGGTTGCTCGGTGCTGTGCAGCGCGCCCGGGGCCGCGGGCGCCGCCTGGAGCGGCGCGCCTGCCGCGGCGGCAGGGGCAGCACGGGGGAGGCCGGGCGCCAGCGCTGCTCAGCAGGGGCGGGTAGAAGATCTGCGAAACGTGCTCTGGCAGGGTGCGATTGCAGGTTGGCAGGCTCTTGAGTGCGCGGTGCTTGGCGGAGGCCCAGGCGCCTCCCGTAAGGGGCGAACCTGCGCCCCATTCCATAACGTGCCAGCGCTTCAGGCTGCAGGCATTCTGCATCTCTCGGCTTCTATTTGATGACAACTGTCAAGTGTCCTTGGCAATGCAGGCCGGTCAGGCCTGTTCATTATGCGCGTGTCCCTTCCGGCTGAGGTCTGGAAGGACAGCGCTGTTCCTATTCATCCATGCTTTCACTGTAACCTGGAATATTTGCTTGACACTGCAACTCATGCTGGCACGGCCACAGCTGCTCGGCTTCTCGAACATGCGCATGCTCGGTGGAATACATGAATGCTTGGCTGTTGCAGGCTGCTCGGAGCGAGTTTGTCGAAGTGCAATGCGGGTGCCTTGTGCCTTGAGCTGTGCAGGGTGGTCTGCGGCACCACGCTGAGGTGTAGACGCGCGCGAGCCTGGTCCCATGCAGTGAGCCCGGCAGCATTGTAGTTACTCTGCATGCCGTCAGCCTGCAGGCGGCGCTAGCTACCCTCCGCTCGCCCGCTTCCCTCCCGTGTACTCAACTATCGACCGCCCGCCCTGGCCCCTGCTGTGCGGCACGTCAAGCGTCACACAGCCTTGCAACACAGCACCCACGAACAAAGCAGGCGACAAGGGCCGGGTCATCTGCCAGCTAGTGCGGAGTGGCTCAGCTGATGGAAGCACAGACGTCCAGCGCTCACTGGAAAGTCCTGCGCACAACACATGTATCTCTGCATCAGCCGCCATGCTGGTCCCAGGCTGGGCTTCTCTACACAGCACCAAACACTGCGCCAAGGCCTGCCAGGCATGGTAACAGGGGTCTGCATTGGAGACAGATGAGGTCAATGCCTGCACGCACAGGTTGGGGCTGCAAGCAGGGGACTGCCTTGCATTGCACATGATATATATGCATGGCTGCACGTTGCACAGCGCTTATGCATATGTGCGCTGGTCACAGGCCGCCGTCCACACAGGCCTGAGGCGCTTTTGAGGTGAGCGGTGGCCGGCGGCTGGGCGGGCGCGCGCTTGAGCAGCGGGTGCGCCTGCTCGGGCAGGCTGACGCCGTTGGTGGTGAAGTTGTACAGGGCGGGGTTCTTCACATGCTTGACCAGCGCGTCCACCGGGCTCTGCGCCCCAGGCACAGCCCGGCTCATGACCCACCCTCCCTGACGCCTATATTGGGGTCATGCATGTGCTTGACTTTTGCATCCGATGCGCCCCAGGCACGGCCCGGCTCGTGACTCACTCTCCCTGGTGCCCAGGGTCTGCAAGCCCTACTCTGGCGCACAGCGGCGCGCTGGTGACTGCACGGCTGCGCGGACGCTGCCACGGCCGTACACCCCTGCCGGCGCCCGGGTATCTGCAACACCTGACCTCGTGCACAGTCTTATGCACACTGAGGACGGCCAGCACCGACGCTGCATGCCACGCTTGCATTGTCCTGCCAGCGCCGACTCGACGCTGAGGCTCAGGCAGCGCAGCCGGCCGCCCATCGTTCCGCGCACGCGACAGCAGGCAGGGGCCCCCGCCGAGCCGCGGCGGGACGCACCAGGCCGTTGGCGAGGTACTGGCCATAGAAGCCCAGGAACGCCACCATGGCGAGGCGGCCTGCACGCGCGCATGGTTTACAGGATTAGGGTATGGGTAAGGTCAGGGCACATCAACGCATGCATGCGGTGCATGCGAGTTATATGCACCACGTGCACTTCAGCAGTGCGTAGGCATACACCCGTCCTGCACCCGTCCTGCACACCGCCCACCTCGCCCAAGAGGGGCAGTAGAGCCAGCACCGCACCGTTCTTCAGCTCGCGGACCTTCATCGTCTCGTACGCGGGGCCCCTGCCGCGCCCGCCGCGCACTTCAGCAGCGGCAGAGCTGATGTTCCCCGCGCCTCTGCTTGGCCGCACCACCGAGCTGCCATGATGTCAAACAGGTCAGGGCGCTTGGCCTGCGAGCTGGGCCAGCGCTGTCCGCCGGCAGCGGCGCACAGGAGCGGCCGGCGATGACAGCGCAGCAACACGCGCCGCTGCAGCAGCAGCCCTGTCTCTTCCCAGCCCTGTCTCTTCCCATCCATGTCAAGTTCGAGCCTGGCACCAGCGGTAAGGCACCGGCGGCCCTGTCTCTTCCCAGCCCTGTCTCTCCCCATCCCTGTCAAGGTCGAGCCTGGCACCAGCGGTAAGGCACCGGCGGCGGGAACAGCGCGCGGGCCGCGCCTGGAGAAGCCGAGCGGGTCAAAGACGCCGCCCGGGTAGCCGTTCTCGCCGCCGGTGCCCTTGAATGCGGACTCCAGGCCGAAGAAGCTGCCCGGCTCGGCCTGGCTGCCCGGCTTGTTGAAGTCCTGCAGGCGCTTCAGCTCCACAAAGTTGAACAGCAGGAACTCCACCGCCAGCAGCGTGCCTACGCGCAGGGGCCGACACATTAGGCCGCCGGCCGCTCGGTGAGCTGAGTCAACGCGCACATGCAGGCCAGCTCCGGCAGATGACATAATTCAACCAACCCAACACGCGAGCCTGAGCACAGCTTTTCGCAGGTAGCCGCTCTCATGCCCAATCAGGGTCCTTGCAGCGGTCCCCCAACGCTCTTCTGACTGGCATAAGGCTTGCAAGCGTGCCTTCGCTGGCGCCGCAAGCGCCACCACGCCAACAGGTCGCACTGGGCCTGCGAGCCGGGCCAACGCAGGCGGGGCGCACTGAAAGGCGCAAAGGAGCCCTGCTGCGCGATGAGGCCCTGGTTGTACCACACGGGCACGTTCAGCAGGCCCACGTGCGTCAGGATGTCCGGGATCAGGATCCCGGCCACGCCCGCCATCGCGAAGCGGCTGTGGATGAGCTCCGCATGCACATACCTGCCGGCCCGGGCGCAGCGGTCTGGTCAAGCGGGCCTGCGCTGTCTGCATGGCACAGCCCCCCCAGCTGGCAGGGCCTCTGGAGAGCAGGCGAGCAAGGCCGCCGCTGGGCTGCCAGGGCACATCCTTGCCCAGTGCTGGGGCAGCCATGACGCTCTTGACAGGCTGGGATCTGTCTCGCAGCTCAAGCCGTCCGGGCCGGAGTGCGTCCCAAGGCAGCTGCTCATTGACCCAGGTTCCTGACACGTCTTTCCTCCGCCACGTGCGTGCGGCGCGTCTGTGCCAAGTAGGCGAGGACAAGTAGGCAGGGCGCCGCCTGACCACCCTCTGGCTGCCTGCAGCCGTGCCAGTCTGGCGGGCCTTTCAGCGAGCGCATGGTTCGACGGGTGTGTCGCAGGCGGGCGCGCACCAGCGCAGGGCGCCCTTGTTGCTGCCCAGGCGCAGCGGGTCAAAGCCGTACGCGGCCGGCAGGTCCTCCAGGTACGGCGGGATGGGCAGGGCCGGCAGCCAGGACTGCTTGGTGGGTGTCGCGCCAGTCGCGGTCGCATACGTGCGCACGGCCTGCGCGCTCGCGCCCGCCGCTCAGAGCTAGGGGAAGGGTCGAGCGGCCCGGCACTGCCCGGAGCTGCGCCCTCCTCCGCCTTCCCTCTTGCCTGTGGTCCCGGCCTGTAAAAGACGACCGCTGCTACGTCCACACCCAACGCTTGCCCTGGCAGCGTGCCCGCGCAGCATGCACAGGGCGCATGTACACTGCTGTGGCCCAACACATCAAGCTGCCCAGCACTAGCACCGCTGAAGCCACGCGCTCCTGCTGCACCAGGCACAGTGCATGCGTTGCAATAGCTGGTCCCTAGCAGCCGCTGCACTGCCAGGCATTGGCAGGTGAGCAGAGTCTGGTCCTGTCTCTTGCCAACTCGCCACCTCCTCCGCACCCCTCCCTCCGGCACGGGTGCTGCACCTGCGAACGCGACGGCCGAGCCCTGCCGGGCAGTGCTGCGACCGAGCGGCCAGCCAGGAACGCCGTCTGTGTCATCATGGCCTGCTCCCGGAACGTCGACCGCGATGTGTGCACGTCTATCTCCTTGGCGTCAGGCTGAGCCGCAGGAGAGCAAGCAGCGGCTTGGGGCAAAGCATATCAAAAAGGCTATCGTCTGCACGACCTAACCAGGGCCTGGCATGCAGGCAGCTCGTGGATGCTCGGTCGTTTTCAAATCCGCCGTTCATGAGATGAACGATTCAGCCTCTGATCAGAGGCTGACACACGGTTGTAACACATTCATTCAGACTGCATGGAGTCGTTACTGGCACTAGCGCTCCTGTTCTCAGGAGCATGTACGCTGCAAAAAACAGGGCTCTGAAGTCCATTCCATGCTCCACAAAGCCCCGTTTATGCAACAGGTGGACAAAAGCACAAGAGTGCCAGCTAATTTTTCAGGGTCATACGTTCAAACACAAACACAAACACACAGGCACTTCTCCTTGCTACATACTACCCCCAAGCAAGGAAGCTTCTGGCTACAGCTGGGGCCCCGCCACGGCAGTAAGGCCTGCAGGCCACCACGACCCGGCGTCCCGGCGCGACGCCACTTTTCAGTAATAGCCAAGCCCCTGCCGCACGCAGTGGCCGCTGCAAGCTCATCGCCAGCCGCCACACCCTGGTCGCACCCTGGAGCAGGACCCTACGCGGCGGCGGCCGCGGCCTCGGGCGCGACCGCCGCCGCGCCGGGCGCGCCCCACTCGCCGCTGCGTAGCATGGATATGTTGCGGCCGGGGCGCTGGCGGTCCTGCATGCGCGCGCTGCTCTCCAGCGAGCGCAGGTACTCATCGCCCACATCATTGGTGACGTAAACGCCTGCGCGCCCCGCGGCGCGCGTCAGCGCGCCTTGGGTACCCTAAACCTAACCCCATCCCCATGCGCGCGCCCCAGGCGATGCGGCACGGCGCAAGAAGCCGCCTGCCTGCCCGCAGCCGGACGCAGGCCCCGCAGCATATCAAACAAAGGCGGCGCTGCCCCGGCGACTCACTGAGCAACACGCCCTGCCCTGCGGCGGCGCCTCCCAACGACACGCGCGCCTCACGCCACCTCGCCTGCTCCGCGGCGCGCGGCCGCGTGCCGGGCCGGGCCCCAGGCGCGCCATTGAAGCAGGACGCCTCGAACTGCTGGATGGCCGGGTTGAGCTCGTGGCCGACGGACAGCAGGTCCTCGGTGGTCTGGTACAGCATGCCGTCCGCGCCCAGCACCTGCGGCCAGGATTTCGGCGGCTGGGTCAGCGCGGGCAGGCCATACCGGGAGCGCGGTGCGGTGCCGCGCGGCATGTCGCCGCTGCCCCGCGCCTGCAGCGCCGGACGGGGCCGGCGCAGCCAGCGGTGGCGCGAGGGCTGGAGCAGGCTCGCCCTGCGGCCCTAGCCGTCAGCGCCGCGCCCGCGCCCCGCGCCGGCCAGCCGCCGCGCCGCGCGCTGCGCGACGGCCGCGCCCCGGCAAGCAGGCCCCCGTAGCAAAAGCAGGCGCCGCCAGCACGCCCTGCACCGAGGCTGCCCGCGCAGGAGCTCCGGGGCTGCGGCGGGCACCTCACGGAGTGTGGCCACAACCCTTAACCTATGTAAACCTAACTCTGCGGCGGGCGCCGCGCGCACCGTGCAGATCTCCTCCTCGGACAGGTTGTACGCCACGAACTCGCGCCGCGTCGGCATGTCCACGCCGTACACGTTCGCATGGCGGACCGGCGGGCTGGCGCTGGCCAGGTACACCTGCGAGCAGCGGCCGCGCAGGCGTCGCCGAAGCAGGCTGATCGCAGTGCATTGCACACCACTGCGGGGCCTCACAGTGCAGTGCAGGACACTGCAGGCCCGGGTGCATCGCCGGCAGCATCTCACCGAGCCATGATAGTGGCCGGGTGCAGCCAGCGCGCCGGGGGCGCGGTGCGCCTTTCCGCTAGGTTTATATTTAGGGTGTCATGCGCCACGCGCACCTGGTCCAGCCGCGCCCCTCATGTGCAGAACACGGGTCAAAGTCGCGCCCAGCTGACTGGGCCCAATCAGGCCCAGCTACAAGGTGCTGCTTCAGCCCAGATCCCTGAGGCAAGCCTGGGTTGCACGGCGCACCTTGCTCGCGCCCGCGCGGCGCACCATGGCCACGATCTGGCTCATGGTGGTGCCGCGCACGATGGAGTCGTCCACCAGCAGCACGCGCTTGCCCGCAAACACCGCCGGCATGGCGTTGAGCTTGCGCCGCACGCTCAGCTCGCGCATCCTGGGCCCCCGGTACACTGAGACGTGGGCGCGCTGGCATGCAGGGTAGAGTAGTGACTCGAGGAGCGCCCCTAGGCCGCGCCAGGCGTGAGCGGGGCTTGCGCGAGGCTGCTCGCACGAGTGACCATGCATGCACACTGCCCATCATTGTGATCTGCCAGTTCTCTGAGCAGCCCGCCAAGCAGGATATTGCATTGCAAGTATGCGCTGCTGTCAACAGTGATGTCCCTGACGCTCCAAGCAAGCACCAGCCTGCAAGCCAGCCTCAGCGTCCTCGTCCATGCAGTGAGCTCCCAGGCCGCTGGCCGCTCTGCACTCTCCGCACCAACGCAAGCAGCCGCCGTGCTGCGAGGAGGAGCGCCTAATCCCATCCCTATCCCTGGAGCACGCACCGCTGGTTGGGCATGATGAACGTGCGCCCGACGTAGCGGTTCTTGACCAGGCCCTCGCGGTAGGGCAGGCCGAGCTCGGCGCTGATCTGGATCGCGGCCGGGCGCGAGCCGTCGGGCACGGGCACCACGCAATCGATCTCCCAGCCCTTGGCAGCGATGCGGCGCGCCAGGCGCGTGCCCAGGCCCTGCGCGCGCGCCGCGCACGCTCGCCCGCTGCGCCACGCCCCGCGATGGCCCCGGGAAACTCGACCAGTGGTGCCGCTTGGTGTCGTGAAGCGCACGTCCGCAGCGCGCCGACAGCAGAGAGGCGGCCGCCGTGTGCATCATTCACTGCGCCAGCGCCGGGCTTGACGGGCTGCGGCCGGCGCGCAAGCGCGCCCAGCGGCGGGCCCAGGAGGTAGAGCTACAGTGAAGGTGAAGAGGGCAAGAGCACTCCCTGGGCAAGGGTGGCCCGCAGCTGCTGCGATCCAAGGAACCTGCAAACATTTTTAAATCTGCATGGCCCGCCCGGACGCACGCGCGCACCAGCTGGAAGTTGTACACCGGGATGTCGTCCAGCACCGAGTCCGGGCGCGCGAGGTAGATGTACTCGAAGATGCACGGGCAGCGCTGCCCCGGCGCGCACTGCTGCGACACGAGCTCGCCCTCCGGCGTCACGATCTGCGCGCGCGCGCCCCGCCGTCTGCACCAACCAAGGGTAGGTCGAACCCTAGCCCTAGAGCTAAGCCACCATCATTCTGACTGCCTGCCCGAGTGGGGTCGGCGAGCTTGCCTTGCATTCGCGCCGCCCGACTGGCACCGTCCTGACCACCCAGCTTGATGCACCTGTCAGAATGCCGCGGCCTTGTGCGGCCTCCCGCGCTGTGACGGCATCAGGCTGTACACTGGGGCACAGAGAGCGCCGCCGTGTGACAGACGAGCCGGCTCCGAGGCGCCAGGCTGCGCGGCGCGCGGGCGCACCACCATCTCGCCCGGCGCGAGGTCGCGCACGCGCTCAAAGCCGATCGGGCCGAACGCGCAGTCCTCCGACGCGATGCAGTACTCGATGCGCGCGTTGCTCACGCGCTGCCCCAGCACCAGCGGCCTGGACAGGCATCTGGGAGCTGTCAGGGGCCTGGCGCGCTGCCGTGCTGCCAAGGTGCACACCCAATAATCGCGTGCTTTATTCCTGCCGCTTGCTGCTGGAAACGCAAGGATGCCCTGCGCAGGGGCGGGTTCTTGGCCTGGTGCGGTGCGCTTGCGGGACTCGCCGCAGCTCATACCAGCTACAAGGCCGGCGCTGCCAGCAGCCATTTGAGCGGTCCTACTCCTGCGGAGGCAGCTGCTGGAGAGCGCGGCAGAAGCATGCCAGGTTGACGTAGAGAGTGAGGGACCACAGGGTGTGAGCGGACACGCGCGCCGCAAGCCCGAAGGCGCTTGCATGCGCTGTCCAAGCTCATGCCTCGTGCCATCGAGCGCCACCACACATGCGCTGACATGACCCCAAGCGACATAAACTCATGCGCCGGCAGGGCGCGCGCCGGATGCCGAACGGGTCGCGGAAGGCGACCAGGCCGACGCCCTTGATGAGGCAGAGGCAGGAGTAGGCGCCCTTGAGCGCGCGCATGGCCGTCGCGCCGGCCTCGAACACCAGGTCGCGCGTGGCCAGGCGCGGGTCGCACGACGCGGCGGTCAGGCAGCGCTGGTGCGCGCGGTGGATCTCGTCCGCCAGCACGTTCAGCAGCACCTGCCGCGCGCGCGCCTCGGCTGCGTGTGAGGTGAGGTCCATGGCCTGGAGATGGCCTTGAGGTCCTCGCCTGGAAAGCACCAATGGCGCGCAGATGAAGCAGACAGCCTGACAAGGCAACCTGGACACGGCGCAGCCGCGGGCAGGCTGGTGAGCGATATGGAAGGACGCGTGTACAGCGCATGAATCAGGCGCCGTCGCGGCCGGCGCATCGGTCTTTGTGGCGGGGCTGGCAGACGGCACGCCCGCCGGCGGCCTGCCCGGCACTCACTGACGCCGCTGCGCAGCGGGTCGGGGGAGGCCCACGCTGTGCCGGGGCGCGCCTCGGAGTCGGAGTCGGTGCGCAGGTGGCGGCTGAAGAAGGACTGGCTGCCCTCCAGCGCCTCACGGAGCTCGTCCACGTTGGTCAGGTTGCCGTTGTGGATGAGGTAGACGCCGAGCGGCGAGTTGACAAAGAAGGGCTGCGCCTCCTGGGCCGACGCGCTGCCGGCCGTCGGGTAGCGCACGTGGCCGATGCCCACGTTGCCTGCGCGCCGCGCGGGCGGCCGCTGTTAGCGGCGCGGCGGGTGGGCGCTGTCGCGGCGCCGGCCGCCAATGCGCCGCCCGCGCCCAACGGCGCCGGCGCGCGGGTCGCAAGCGGTGTCTGGGATCAGCCATGGAAGCTCCACACTGTGCTGGCCCCACACTGGCGTCCCCGCGCTGCGGGCACCTTTCTTGATATGGCGGAATGGCTGAAGGAAGTCGCCGCACCCTCGTGAGCTTCGACTTGGTGTGCTTGCGCTTAGAGGTGAACCCCGCACCCTTGAGCTCTGACATGGTGCGCTCGGAAGAAAGCGCCGCACCCTCGAGCTTGGAGATGGTGCGCTCAGGGAACACACGCCACACCCTCGAGCTTGACACAGTGCGCTGGGAGCAGGTTGTCGCACCCTCGAGCTTGGACATGGTGCGCTTGGAGAAGACGTCGTTGACCAGGCCGTTGTCCTTGTGCTCGAAGAACTTGCGGCCGCTGGTGGTGACCATGCCCGCGCTGTCCTGGCCGCGGTGCTGCAGCATCAGCAGCCCCTCGAACAGCTCCGGGCTCACCGCGCCCTGCCGCCCCGCGCGCAAGCCCGGCGTGAAGCGGCGCGGCGGCCGGGGGAGCGGCGCAGGACGTGCGGCAGGGCGCTGCTGCGGCACGCATGCGCACCGCCCCGGCGCCAGCCGGGGCGCCCGGGCAGCGTGAGGTACGGCCGAAGCTGGGCGTCTGGCCGTACAGAACCGAGCCAAGCAGTGCTTGCCTGACGCACAGCCACCCACGACAGGCACGTAGGACTGTCCCTGGGGTGCCCCCGGCGGCAGACGCGCCTCAGACTTGTAAATGCCGATGATGCCGCACATCCGCACGCCCAGCTGTCCTCTTCTCAGCCTGCGCCCGGTGTCGGGAATTACCGCAGTGCACGGGCCGCAGGCGGCATTGGAGCGTGTGCGCAATACGAAATGCTGTGCAGCTGTCAGCGACGCTGCATGCGGCACAGCGTTCCGACCACACAGCATCCACGCTGTGCCCAGCGCGCGTGCAAGCTGTGCCACAGGCAGCAGTGATGGGGACGCGCGGTGTGCAAGCTCACCTGCGGCCGCGCGTGCACGGGGCAGCACCGGCGAGTCTGCTGGTCTGCAATGCGGGCCTCCGCGGCAGCACCGCCGGGCGCCAGGCGCCGCCCCTGCCCGCGGCGCAGCCGCAGTCCCCCGCGCCTGCCAGGCCTGCCGCCGCCGGCTGCGGCCGCGGCCCGACGGCTAGCACCGGCCCGAGCAGCCGGGCCGCGGTGCGCTGGTAGCTGCGGCCGCCGGAAGCCGCGTGGGGACACCGGCCCCGGCTGGCGAGCTGCATCGCAGCTCTGCGGGCGCTGTGCAGTTGCACGCTTGCGGCCGCTCGCAACCCGCCCGACAGGGCCGGACGCTTGCAACAGGCAATGCAGCCAGTTGCAGGACGAGCCACACGATGCTGGTGTGCACAGCTGCAGCGGGCGTCGCTCCCTCACACGCAACCCGAAACGCTGTTTCCCTGTATGTGCACACAAACGGTGTGTCACAACGCGTTGCTCACTTGTGTGAACAGCGACACTGGTGTCTGCTCCTCGTCAGGCACATTATATGTCCTCCGTTGCAACTTTTACCCGCTGGGGGTACCCTGAACCTAAAGGCCCGTGCATGCGTTCCATTTTTTTGGGCTTCTTTTCCTTGGCTGCCAAGGACAAGACGCTTGAGACGCTCGCGGACTTGCTTGCTGCATTTTGGCATCCTTGGTGCCTGATATATGCCCAGCTCAGCCAGTCTGGCTTCCCACACGTGGGGCGTAGTGGTTGCCTTGCCGCCAGTTGGCCTGCTCAGCAGCGGGGTCCAAGGTCTGCCCATGCTTTTACGTCAAATGCAAACTACTGACATAAGCTCAGCTCCACGGCCGGCAGCACCTCCCAGACCGGCGCGACTGTGATGAGGGCCGGGTTGGTGCGACAGGAGTGGTCATGCTGGGGTCGCCGTCATGCCGATGCTGATCAGCTTGGGCCTGCAGCCACGCCGCGCGAGCACGTGCGCCGCAACTTGCGCTTGCGCGTGACGCGCGCGCCCGAGCTTGCCAGCTTCGGCACGACCGTGACCCCAGCATGGCGTCGCTTGTCACACTGAACTTCCCTGATCAGCGTCACGCCGACCTGGGAGGTGCTGTTGGCCAACGCGGGCGTGGTGCCCGTCTCGCAGCCCAACGCCACCAAGGTAAACTCTGCGCCCAGGCACATGGTGGTCATGCCGCCTATGGCGCCGGGGGCCGGCCGTGCAGGCGGCCATGCGCACGCGCGCGCAGCAAGGGCCCTGAGCCGCGGCGGCGCGCGCATATATGTGTGTATCCGACCCTGAGACACTCCGTTGAAGCGGCCACCCAGTCGCACGCTCGTCGCGCTTTGCAGTACCGCAGACTGCCTGCTAAAAAGCAGTACTGTATACTTGGTTGTCTAGGCTGAACCAGCATACCCAACAAAAGCAATGACATGCTGAGCTGGGCATGTAACGAGGATGCTGGCGCCGCGCTGCAGCACTTGATGCTTCAGTGAGCTCCGCCTTTGGCCGGTCTACTGCAGAACCAGGTTATTACATCACGTCAGACGAGTCCTGGCCCTTCAGAGGACATTGGCACACATGCATGCATACGCGGTGAGCCGTGCAACCTCTTCATGTCCAGCCGACAGCGGCTCCTCGTTCAAGCGCAGGAACAGCGCACGTGCACCTCTCAGGCAGCCAGGCTGCCGCCGAATGGCCATGCCGGAGTCGGCAGGCACTGAGCACAGGTCGCGCAACAGCTATGGCAGCCCCTAGCTGTCAGGCTCTGCATCGCAGCACAGCCGGCCTCCCTCCAGGAGCTTGCCAGCACCCAGGCCGCGGACAGGCCACTTACTTGACCGGGGGAGACTTCTTCAGCAGAGTGCGTGCTCAGACGCAGCTGTGCCAAAGAGGCAGTCTCTATCATACAATCATGTAAAACCATGTAATGAAGCCCAACGCGGTAGCCAGTTGGCGGGTCTCAGCAGCGCAAGCAAGCTTCTACAGCCCGAGATAAACAAGGGCCCTTATGAAACAGAACAGACTGGTGGGGGAGCACTTAGAATGAGCACGCTGCAGAGCAGCACCAAAACAGCGGGTGCTGCATCACATGTCTCTTAGAAAGAGCGCAAACCACAACCCGCAGTCCTCGAGCCTGGACGAGTAGGGCGTGACGCTCCCACTGTCAGGCAGACTCAGAGGAGTGCACCCACCTGAGCAGAGAGCCGTGCGCGGCTTTCGCGCACACCGCGGGCCGCACGCGCCCCTACAGGTAATACAGGATTCCCTATTTCTGTACTGAGCCAGCGTGCCTCAGGGCACCAGCACAAAGCGACGCGGTGCGCAGTCCCAGATCAGATGCATAGCGACATGGAGCCCGCCCCACTCACCAGACCTGAACAGGCCGCACCATTGCAGGTCACATGCCATCAATCAATCAGCCCACCAGCACAATTCCGGGATCAGGACTGCGTGTAAGCTCCTCGACCATCATATCAGCAGCAAGCAAAACCACGCCAAGTCATGCGTTGTGCACTGCAGCTGCAGCGCGCAGCCAGACTGCCACCAGCCTCTGCGCTCAGTCGCTCGGGCGCCGCCCAGGGCAAGCCTCAGCAGCATCGCGATGCATTTATCATTATACGCAGAGCCCGCTGCACACCAGGCCCGCAGCCTCACCAGGTCAGGCAGCCAGGCTCCGAGAGCCGCCTGCAGCGGCGCCCACTTGCGCAAGCTCTTGGGCCCCAGCCACGCGGCCAACATCACACTTGCCTGGCCCCGCACCCCCGCCCTCCACACACCAAGACTGGGGCGCCATTGCTGCCGCAGCACTGGACATGCATAAACCCGCCGCCGGACGCCCTGGCGCACCAACCGTCGGCGCTGCACGCCCGGAGACAACAGGCCTTGCGGCTGCGCAGTGGACCACACAGACCGGTGCACCTGCACGCCCTGGCACGCGCCCAGAGCTCGGCAGCCGCGCGCGCCTCACGCGCTCACGGCGACGTGAGCAGCGCGCGCCTCCGCGCCGGGCGCAAAGCGCCCGCCCGGCGCCAGGCGCTGGCCGAGCGACGCAGGCCCTGCGGCGGCCCCGGACCCTGTGACGACCCCGGACCCTGCGACAGCTCCGGGCGGCGCCGGCGCGGCCTGGCCCTGCGGCGCGCGCCGCAGCGCCGGGTGCTCCGGGCGCATGCGCCGGATGGCCGCGAGCGCCTGGTCGAAGCTGGGCCGCGCGGCAGGGTTGGGGTCCATGCAGCGCTCGGCGAGCGCCTGGTACGCCGGCGGCGGCGCGCGCGCGCCCCCGGGGAAGCCCAGGCGCTGGCCGTCCACGACCACCGCGCACACGACCTGCGTGTGCACCAGGCCTGCGCGCGCGGCGCGCTCGAGGGTGAGAGGGGCGTCCGTGCTGTGGGCGACCGTGCTGGGGAAGGAGGAGCAGAGGGCGCGCATGGCAGGTTCACACAGAGATGCTGCACTGCTGGGCACTGCTCACAGCCAGCGCACTGGGCTGCCGCAGCCACAGTCGCCAAGAGGCAGCTGACAGCCAGGCTGGTCAGCAGGGTTCGCGAGCGGGCGTCACTGCTTCAAACCAGAGCAGGCGACTCGTGGGGGCGCTGCAGGCGCAGGCGTCGCATGCACGTCAGAGGCTGGAGCAAGACAAGCTCTCTGGCGAGCCGGGCGGGGGCGCACCGACCCAGGCGCGGCAGCCAGCTGCCAGCTCCCACAGGATGACGCCGAACGAGTACACGTCGGCGGCTCGGCTGACGATGTTGGCGCGCAGCACCTCGGGCGCCATGTGCGTGATGGTGCCGTACGTGCGCGTCTCCACGCGCGTCTGGACGTCCATGTTGCGGCTCAGGCCAAAGTCTGCCGCGCGCAGGCCCGGGCGTTGATGCGGCGCGTCGTGCCGGCCACGCAAGCGGCCCGCTGCAAGGACCGGTGTCCGAACCGTGGCTGTGCCTCGCCAGGCCGTGCTTGGCCGCGCCACAGCGCTGCAGGCTCCTCCTCACATGCAAGAGGCATCCGATGTGCCGCTGATGCGCGCTGACAGCATGCACGGACGTCACGGCATGGTTTCTGATCAACATGTGGCCAAATCTGGCCAGGTATCATGCCCCGGGAGCCCCATGCCCTGCGGCGGGCGCGCGCCCGCGACCTTGGCACACACGCCGATCGCCGACTCGGGCGCGCTGGCCAGCAGCACATTGCCGCCCGTCAGGTCCTGCGCGCGCCAGTCAGCCAACTTGTCTTTACCGGAGCGAATAGCATAAAAAATCCGTTCGTGGATTGTAGCATGTATGTTCATGCACACCTGCAGGCACGACGGGCAGGGGCGCTTCGAAGGCGCGCGAGGAGCGCGTCAGCGCAGCGTCGGAACTCAGAAGCAGGCAGGGCTGGCGGGTGCAGGGTTAGGTAGGCGGCGCCGCGGCCCGGCTGCCGACGCGCACCCCGTGCACGATGTTGTTGGCGTGCAGGAAGGCCACGCCGTCCGCGATCTGCTCGGCCAGCGCCAGCGCGAGCCCATAGTCCACGCCGCCGCGCACCAGTGAGCAGTCCGCGGTGAACAAGCCGCGCTCCACGGCGTCCTGGGCGCGCGCAGGCGCGGCCCGTAAATATCCAGCAAGGATGCCGCTCAGTCAGCTGTCGCAGGGGGCAGGGCTGAGCGCATCCTTCGAGCAGCGACCGACGCACCAGCTGCGCAACCGCGGCATCCTGTGGTGCGAGAGCGCTGGGCGCAGGAGGCTGGCATTTAGCTGCAGCATCCACAAGGATTTGCACAGGCTGTTCCATGTCCTGAGACAGGCTGTTCAACGTCCTGCAAGAGCGCGCACAATCAGGCTGCCGCAGTCGCAGAACTCCAGCAGCAGCCAGGTCTCGATGCGCGGGTCGTGCGCGTCGCGGCTGGGCGCGCTCGCGTGGCCGAGCGCCGCCACGAGCGCCGGGTGGCGCAGCTTCTCCGTGATCACCGCCTCCAGCGGCCTGCCGTCGACCATGCGCACGCAGCTCTCATCCTCCATGACCTGCGCGGGCGGCCCGGAGTCGGGGGCCCGCCTTGCTCCCCAGTCAGTGCCCACGGCAAGCAGGGCGACCCACTCCAAGTGCGAAGGTTTTGCTCTCGGCGCAAAGTCACAGCCGCGCCGCTCGCGCTGCCCTTGCTGACTCCATCGGCCCAGATTCGCCTGCTTGTATTGCGCGTTACTGCAGATAGAAGGACTCGGATCACGGTGAATGTGAAACAACCTCACAGGCAGACGCGCGCGCGGTCGTGATGCGCACTCTACCAAATCAGCCCCGGACTTCCGAGCGGGCACGGCGCAGCTGCCAGGGCCCCGGCGCGTGCCCGGCCCGGCGCGGTCAGACCCAGGGGCACCGCAGGTCGGCAGACCCTTAGTATAGCCCCGGGTAAGTCAATAACCCTAACCCTAACCCTAGCCATGACGTACCTTCACGGCCACGAGCTTGCCCTGGTACAGGCCGCGGTAGACGACGCCGTAGCCGCCCTTGCCCAGCGGCGCGCCCAGCTGCAGGCCCTCGATCGGCGCCGCGCCCGGCGCCGCGCGGCCCCTGCGCGAGCCGGCGGACCCCGCGGAGCCCGCGGACTGCTGCGCGCCGCTGCCGGACCGCGGCTCCGAGCCCGACGACGCCGGCGCGGCCTCGCGCGCGGTCACGAAGTAGAAGCCCGCGGTCGCGCCGGGGTCGATGGGCAGGAAGGCCGGGATGCCCACCACGGCCGTGTTCTCGTCCAGCAGCCCCGACCCGGCCGGCCTGCGCGCGCGCGGGTCGCACCAGCATCGGCGCCCGCCCCGCTGCCAGCGCCAGAGTCGCCGGGGGCAAGCCTCCGCCAGCTCGCGCACAGCTGAACCAGGAAAGGACAGCTCGCCGTCAGTCATGCGAAACGCGGCTCCCGCTGGCGTGTGCCTCCGCTGCCAGGAGCGTCCTTGGCCGCGCCTTGCACATCGTGAATCACCCACCCAAGAAGTGCAGACGCTCTTGCGACCTTTGCAATACGCGCCCAAGCTCGCCCACTGTGGTGACATATACAGGGCATGCGCGGCGCTAGAGCGCATGGGACGACAGCGGCGGGCCACACCGAAACGTCATGCTGAAGCAGCGCCGGTCCAGGCTGGCCCCGCCGCTGCCGCCGCTGGCGCGCTCCGCGCGCAGCAGCACCGTCATCGAGAACTCGGCATTCTGCTGCGCGGCCTTGCGGAAGAAGCCCTCCTGCGCTCGGCATAGGGTTTAACCGCGCCCAACTCTAGCCCGCGCTCACAGCAGCAGCAGCACGTGACAGCAGCGGCGCGGCCGCAGCAGGCCAGCCTCAGCATCCTGCTCGGGCCCCTGCCCAAGACCGCATTTGGCTGCAGGGGGATTCGGCCAGGCAGGCCGGTGCGGGGCGCGCACCCCATCATGGCCGTGCCTGAGCTCAAACACGTCCCAGAAGTTGATATCGGGCTTGAGCTCTGGCAGGCCTGCCGCGTCAGCAGAGTGATGCGGTCGGCGCGCCGCGCAACCCAGCGTGGAGCCCTTGCTTCTGGGCTACATCCTTACACTTTACAATGCTCAATTTGACCATGTCTGCTACGAGACACGTAACCTGCCATGCCATACCGTCTCTGACAGACAGTCAGGGGCATCGCATCAAGGGCTCACGAGCGCCCAACAGGTTTATGTGTGCGTGAGCTGGTACTTTGATATAGCAGGTCCCTTGCAGCAGGCACTCATGTGCATGTCGACCGTACATGCTTGAAAGCCTTGGGATGCAGAACAGGAACAGGAAAAGGGGCGCGCGCGCCTGCCATGCGCAGCGCGACGTCGTTCATGTGCATCAGCGCCCAGCGGCCGCCGCGCGCGGACACAAATAGGCTGGCGGTGCGGTACGTGTCCACCGCGCGCCGCAGCGCGGCCGTCTGCCGCTTGGCGAGCTCCAGCGCGTAGACGCTCTCCAGCGTGCGCACCTGGGCACGGCGCAGGGTACGGCTGAGCGTTTGTGTTTTGCAAGCGGGCTGCCTTGAGCTGGCGCTGGTGCAGTGAGGCAGTCCGCCCGCACAGGTGCAGCCCGCGCCATCAGGCAAACAACCCTACCCTACCCCGGATGCCGGGCGTGGCGGCTGGGGGCGGTGGGGCGCGCGCACCACCAGCTCGGCCATGCCTGCCAGCATGTTGGCCTGCTCTGCGCAGAAGCGCCGCGCCTTTTGCCCGACCACGCACCTGCGGCATACATACACCGGCGGCGTCAGCGGCGCGCTTGCCCAGGTCTGCATTATCCGCATGCGCCTTGGCAGGAGCCAGGCCCTTCTCACGTAGGGGGTGGGCAGGGTGTGGGGGGGGTGGGCCGGCGCGCACAGCGTGCCCAGGCGATGCCCGTTGGTAGTCACCAGCGGCGCGGCCAGGTAGAACTGCAGCTTGGGCTCATCCAGCACAAAAGCGTTGTCGCTGAACCTGCGCGCGGCGGGCAGGGGCCGCTGGCGCCAGGATTTTCTCGCCGTGTCAGACATCCGTGTGGCGCAGGCTAAAGACTGAAACCTATGTGGCCAGGTGCAGGAAGTGGACCTTGTGACATAAAAGCTGGGTTGGCAATAGGTATGTGCTTGAGCAGGCAAACTTGCCGCCTTGGTTGCTCGGACCGAAGCTTTCAAGCCAGCGCCCGGCAGAGTCGGGCGCGGCGCGCCTGGCGTCGCTGCTGAGGTCCTCCACCGCGAGCACCTCGTCATTGGAGGGCAGGAAGGACCACCCGCAGAAGCCCCACCTGCGCGCGGCAGCGGGCGTCTGAAGTCAGTCGCAGGAAGAACCACTCGCAGCATGCGCATGACGAGCTTGCATGCCAGTGGGCGACGGAGCATGTCGGAGGTGCACACTTGACGCACCCTATTGCAAGCAGCTGTGAGTCCTGAGCGCAGACAGCGCAGAGGCTAGAGCCCTGTAAAGCAAACAGTGTGCACGTCTGAGCAGGGTGGGGTGTCATGAAACAGGGTCAGGTGCGCGCCGCCAAGGGCAGATGCCCGGCTTGATGACGCCGCAGGCGTTCAGGATGTAGATGCACTCCCCGGTCAGCAGCGTGCAGGTTCCCGAGTCCACGTTGAAGCACGTGCACAGCACCTGCAGCACTTGCTCTGCGCGCGCGCAGCGTGCGGGCCACGATCAGCGCGCGCTGGGCGCTGAACGCCCCCGGCTGTAGCAGCCACCACGCACACGCTGCCGGCCGCCCAGACAGGGCGTGGTCCGTGCTTGTGACCCTCGGCAGAGGTGTGAAGCCCTTTCACGGTTGAGACGCGTGCCAACGGCGCATCCAAGTTGAACACATGATCAGCGACAGCGCACGCGACTCTGACGCGCACTGTCCGGGCAGGCAGGCGTTTGACGCTCGAGCGCCATGCTGCCCGCTCAGTCACTCCAGACCCCTTGTTGGTAGGGCCTTGCCGCAGCAGCACGACACCGGGGGCCTCGCGCGGCGCACCGACGGCAGGGTCGGAGGGCGTGCGGTACTCGGCGATCGCCTGCGCGGCCTCGATGCGCTCGTCCTGGCAGCCCGGGACAGGCGGGCCCAACCGCCAGGCGTCGTACGGCTCGAACGGCTGCACGGGCGCCGCATACTTGGTGCGCTCGATCTCAAAGTGCTTGGCCGCGGCCGTCGCCCTGCCCGGCTCCGCTGGCTCGCTGCCCGCGCCGTAGCTGCCCGCGCTGGAATGCGTGGCGGACGTCACCGCCGTGCTCGCGTTGCTCGTGATGGCCTGCACGTGCACGCGCGCGTCACCACCTGCCAGCGCCGCAGCTGCAGCGTGCAAGGCCGCGGTCGCCGCTGACCTTGGCGGCGCAGCTAATGGGTGCCTCAGGCCCTGCCTGCCAGCAGCCTGCCTGTCGGCAGCAAGCCTGCAGGCACAGGGCCGCAGCGTGCGCGTGCGTGCCTGCCGCGTGGAGAAAAAGGCAGCGGTGGCCGCCGCCGCGCGCGTTTTGTCAGGGCCGCTCGTGTTGATTCCGCAGTCGGACGGGTGCTGGCTGGCCTCTGTGTGCACCATGATGCCCGGGACCTGCGGCGCCATCGCAGCCCTGAGAGTCAGCAGGGCGCGGCAATAGGTGGTGGCCGGAACGGAAGGCTGGGCGGCTGGCGCGCGCAGTCACGTCGGCTGCGACCGACGCGGCGGAGGCCCCGACCCTGGTCAGCGAATGTCAGCGACATACTCCAACACCCCTGCGTGCTGCTGGCTCACTCGGGGTGCCCCACAACAGGACAAGCACTTGCGGCGGTACACAGCGCTGCCTTAAGCCGGTGCGGCACTGGGCAATGCCACGCTGCCACTTTTGCCGGCAACAACACCGTGAAGTGTGGCGCTGCTGCCCACTTTTGCAGTGACTCCTGTGTCAGGGCCGCTCCGCAGGCTGCACCTGTGCCACACAGCCGCAGTCCCCAGACACTGTCAGAAAGTTGTCCGGCAGCTTTCGCGCGTCAGGCGCCGCGTCGCGCTCCGGCTCGCCAGGGTCCGCCCCAGCGACGCTCGGGGGCGCCAGGCCTGGGTCCGCGGCGCGGCTGGGCGCCACCACGTCCTCCGCAAGCTGGCCAGTGCTCGGCAGGTCTCCTGTGTGGCCACTGGGCACGCCATCGGCGCTGGCGACCAGCGATGTGCCCTTGGGGCCCTGCGCATCCTCCGGCACCCCGCTGAGTCCCTGGAGTCGAACCGGCCAGGAAGGCGGCAAGGGAGCGCTGCCAGTGCGCTAGGTTCTAGCAGGAGCGAGAGCAGGCTGGCAAGTGCCCTGCAGTGGTAACAGGACAGGCCCCCCCTACCTGCTTGCCAGGAGGGCTGGCAACAGTGGAGAGGCACTGCCCCATGCTCCTTCTAGCTTTAGGCCGGCGGCTGCTAGCTGGACGCAACCATGCAGAGCTGGGGGCTCAACAGGACCACCTGTTTTTGCAGTTTCCGTGTTCCCATCCTTTGCATCGTGCAGCTGAATTTGTTGACGGGGTACGGTTCTGCTCACCCAAGCTGACGACACCGTCCTGCAGCCGACTCGGAGCGGGAAGAGCAGTTGCGAGCAAGTACAAACTGCTCTCGAGGGATATAGGGGTGGATTCGGGTCAATTGTTGGGTTGTTTGGCACAAACTGCGGCAATGCCCGGGCATGATGAACATCAGCACTTTCCTATCAAGCGCCGACCAACATCCCTCAGGCGCCATGGCAGCCTCCCTCACCGGCGCGCTGCCCGCACGCCCCGCCGCCGCCTGGCGCGCGGCGCCGCCTGCTTGGACATGCTTTGCGGCGCCGACCAGCTCGCGCTGCCGCGTGCGTCTCCCATAGCTTTCCACGCGCCTCTTTATGTGTTTGTGAGGTTGAAGGGGACGTGGGTGGGCAGGCGTTTAAGCAAGCAGGTGCACCGAGACATCCTTCGTCGCGCTCGCGGCTAGGCATGGGTGCCACCACGGCCAAGCTGACACTGCACGTTTGCTCGCAGAGGCATGCCTGCACACCAGTGTGTGTCCAGGCGCCCGCGCGGCCAGAACTTGCCGCAGCAGCCGGTGCGTCACCTGCGTTTGCCTGCACAGTGTTTGCTGTTTTCCCACTGCCGCCGGCGTCAGTGGGGCTGACAAGAGCAGGGCTGCACTGACGCTGCTTCGGACGCAGTTGCGGAGGAGACAGACCTGCGGCGTGCGCCGAGGAGGCGAGCAGCACTGCCACTTGTGTGCCGGGAGGACCTGCACGCGCTGGAGGTGCTCCCCTGCCTGTCACGTCAGGCCACCGGCCCCGCACCGCGTGGCCGTGCATACACCTACAGCGCCACTATGGACACCAGTGAGCATGTCGCAACGAGTCAGTGCTACTGACAGTGCTCTCAAGAGGTGTACTCCTCACTTGATATGTGGCCAATTCTACAGCAGGCAGGATGTTGGCAGTCCTGCCACCGCTGCTCGTTCCGCACATTTTCTTGTCTGCAGCACATGCCACCAGAAGTCAGCACTCTTAGTGGCACTGGGACTATGCTGTCCCTTTTCACGCGGTTACCTCAAGGTCGCAGGAATGCAATTTTAGATATCACAATCTGAGCTGCATTGCCGTGCAGGCAGAGCTGGACAACGGCGCGTCGGTGCGCGCGCTGCGCCGCTTCAACGACAACCTGCGGTGCCTGCCTGCGCAGGGCTGGGGTGCGCCCCGCGCCCCGCGCCGCTGGCGCCGGAGCTTGCCACAGCCCTGCATGCCTGCGCATGCAGCGGCTGTGCCAGCGTCAACGCGTGAGCAATAAGCGTGCTCGCTGTCTCGACTGCCACCTCGCCATGCAGACAGAGGGCCACTGCTGTGTTGCGTATGTGCTACGCCTGCGTGTTCCCCATGGGACCACCAACAGAGCAGTCAGCGGCCTGCGTGGCGACACAGAGCGGCGCATGCGGCTCGTGATGAATGAGCTGGCGTACAACCTGGAGTCGTTCAACCCTGCGTTCACGTCCGTGCTGTTGCAGGCGCGCTGGCCTGGCTGAAAGGACCCTCACAGGGGCTGCAGTGCACGTCTGGAGGGAGGGCTTCATCATTTACCCTGATGTCTAGGACTTCAGTGCCATGATGAGCCATTCCATCTCTATTCATATGTATATATGTATCATGGGCGTATGGCCAGAATACTGTCATCTTGGGCAGGTACTTGGGCAGCACGTGTTTGCCCTCAGCAGCACGCACATGCTTCTAAACTGGTCGCAAGGTATTGGAGTAGGCGAGGCTGCTGCTGAGTGTGTGGCACTCAGCTGCCTTGCCCGTGCGCGCAGGTGCAGTGCACAATCGGGCGCAGCGACTATGTGGCACGCGACTGCGCGCTGAAGGCACTGATTCAGCCGCTGGCGGGCGAGTATGGCATGCACAACGGCGAAGCGCAGGGTGCGCTTGACCTCACATATCACACGCATGTGGTATTGGCCGCAAATTGACAGGTACGGCTGCAGCGGTACATTGGGTCACGTTGCGCAGGATGCAAGCAATGACCGCTACCGTCCTGGGGATTCAGGGCAGGGCGCTCTGCCACATACACAGCAGCGTCGTGCAGGCTCTAGCACAACATGGTGGCTGCACGCGGTAGCCCGCCCAGCGCCTTATACGCCGAAGTTTGCCTCGCGCTATTAAAAAAAAAAAAAGGAAAAAAACCTAGCAGTGCGGTCGTTTACAGCGTGCGGTCAGTCACGGCCTGCCCAGCACGCGCGCAGCCAAGACGCACCGCGAGCTGTTCTCAGACTTCTACGCCGACCTGATGCGCGAGCCGCTGGAGGCGCTGCTGGCGGCCAACCCGGCGCCGGCCGCGTCAGCCGCATTTTTCGAGCGTATGCTTGCGGACATCGTGGGCGGCGGCGGCGCGGCAGACGCCCTTGAGAAGGTGTGACGCGCATGCAAAGGCCGCAGGACGAGGAGTGGGGGCATAGAGAGGGTGCAAGATGGGGAGAGGGAGCTGCAGGACACGCATGGGGGACTGCCAGGTGCTGCCGGCTGATCACCACTGCTGTTGTGGGGCGCATCAGCGGGCACGCTCTGTTTCAATGTGGGAACGATGTGCACCATGACCTAACCTGAGCACCTTTTCTTTTCTTGTCAACGTCCTTGTTTAGGACGTGGGGGGGTGCGACGTGCAGACAAGCTAAGCGATGACCAATTCGGTAACTGTGCAGTGGGGAGTCCTTGAGGAGTGTAAAGGACAGAGGATACTGGACGGCCTTGGAGCCTGGCAGCAGCGGGCGGGCTAGCCAAGTGCTCAGCATTTCTATCAACCACGTGGGCCGCCGCCGATGTGGCGCGCAGGCGAGCTACGCGCTGGGCTACAACCTGGCGATTGAGTACCTGGCGGACTATGAGAAGACGTGGATGCTGGACAGCTTCCGGTCGCTCGACGCGCGCGTGCTCGCGCCCGCCGGGCGCCCGCTGCGCGAGTGGCTGTTCCTGGAGGTGCGCGTCGGGACGGAGGGCGCTGGACAGCTGAGCTGTACGGAGGGCGCTGGGCAGCTTAGCTGTACAGCAAGGACATGCGCCTGGGGTGTTTATGGGTCAGGGCAGGGCCATCACTGCAGCTTTCGCCGCAAGGCCCGCGGCAATGCGTTAGAGAGCCTCTTGCGCTGTGCGCCTGCTCGATAACCGGGAAAGCTTGCCGACAGGTGCTCACAGCGATCGCACGCAGTGGCGTCCTGACTGGGCCGCTGAACGTATGTGTAGGAAGGGCACGGTAAGGCAAAGTACTTGCATACTATGAGTATGCTGCAAGTATTTGTTTTATACCACTGGCTCTGGCTGTTATCAGCATACCATCAGCTTGCTGGCTGCTGCAGGTGCATGCGGAGGGCGAGGCCGAGCATGCCGCGCTGGGCCACGCCGCCGTGGCAGGCTTCGTCCCGGCGGCGCATGCGGGCGTGCTGCGGCGCGCCATGCGCGACCACGACCGCGACTTTGCCGCATTCTACAACCACCTGGCTGCGCTTCTGGAGTGAGGCGATGGGCATGGGGTGTGCGTCATGTCCCTCCTGACTTGCGCCTCAAGAGACCAGGGGCGCGCTTGGAACCTACGGGACCGTGCCACACGCACTGGCAAAACATGGTGGTGACAGACATATGTATAAAGGATAGCCGCAACATTTCTATGCTGCAGTCCCTTCCGCGTCTGCCTTAACTGAGGAATACCATACCATCGCAGGGCATTACACATGCTTGCCGAGGTAAGGAAGATGACTGGCATTGCCATGCTTGGCTCTGCTACTCGTTCCTGTCTACTTAGTGGAGAGAATAACGAGCTCTGGTTTGCCTCCATGCCAGCTTCTATATTTCATCAACAGCAATAAGTCCTATTATTTGGACGTCAGCAGGTACACATCAGAAACGAGCATCACCTACATATCACCGAAAAATGTTGCTAGGTCTCCCCAACATTGCCACTTTGCAGGGCAATGAATGAAAAGAAATGGTGAACGCGATAACACCAACTCGAAAGTGAAGCACACCCAGAGCCTCTCCTAACAAGCCGACATGCTGATGGCTGGAAGAGAAGTTGGCTGTACTGTTTGGCGCACATGCACAAGCACCACAAAGGGGCATGAGAACAGAGGAGATACACTGCCAAGCAAGAAGAATGGATAAGGAGCTGCAGAAGTCATCGCATGACCCACGCCTGGACTTAATATGATGCACCGGGTACCACCGCTGCAGGTGTGATCATAGCCGCACAAAGGACTTGCGCAAGGTGTGCATGCAGTGCGGGCGAATGCGCCCGCTCTACAGGCCTACAACAGTCGCTCCTCCAACCCAGCCCTAGCTGGCTAGTACAGGCTGTAGCCGCTTACTAGTCCAACCAAAAACGCAGAAGCGGTGCACATGCACCGCTGTTGCTGCCAGAGTGTCATACGGCGGCGGCGTCACGCCGTAGCGGACTTGAGCACACACGCATCACACTCATGGCGGCAAAGCTCAACACTGCAGCGCAGCAAGCCCCCTTAAAAAGGCTGCCAATGCCTCTTCCACAACAACTTACGTCGCAACCCCATTTCAGGAAGTAACATCACGGCAAGGTGCGTGCCGAACCCCAGCAACAACACTGAGCCAGGCCGCAGCTCACAAAGAAGTGCCCCATACCACGCGGGGCAGTCAACGGCGCAACAAGCCCCTCCTGCAGACAGGATGTAAGTTGTAAAGAAAAATGCAGGCAGGCGCGGGGGGCCGTAAGGTCGGCATGCAGCCCACAGGGCGGGGCCAATACATGTGCTACATGATACAATCCCGCAAATGATATTTGCTGGGATTTTTTGGAACCACCAAGCACCACCAATCGGCGTTGACAGCTCTGGGCTTGTCCCTCTGCAGAGACAGAGACGACCCCAGAGCAGTCAACACCACTACATGACAAAATTGCATGTACTGAGCAGCCATGCTGAGCTTCTTTGAAATCACAAAAGCGAGGCATATGCGCCGCAAAACATCCAGAGTCTTACTAGGGCCGCAGGGCACGCTGGCAACATGCATGTGGGCACCAGCAGGACGCAGGTGCAATGTCGGGAGACCACCAAGTGCAGCTCGACCTGCAGCAGGCCCCAGTCCCTAATGCATGTGTTAGTGCACCCTCGCTCAACATCTCGTAAGCCCTAATAGCATGCTAAGGCTCAGTTCATTTCAAAGGTATGAACGAGCTCTTCAGCTACAGGTACGGATGCGTAGGAGTTGCGCAGCGCAGGCAGCAGCATGCAGCTCGACGGCTACCAGCCCTCTGAGTCGCCGCTCTGGCGCATTAGGACACTGGCTGCTTCACCAAATGTGAAGTACATGCCGCAGAGCTGCCATGTATTTATGCCTGCTAGGCATGTGCAAGTGCACATGCAGCCCCATGCTTGGAAGGGGCCAACCAATGTGTAAACCGCTGGCATGCTTAGGCAAGCCTCCGGAACAGAGCTCTCGTGCTCCCTTCCCTTCCCTTGTTCTTGCGGCCGCTTCTCTCTGTGTGCGCTTAAGAGGCAGCCGCTGCGCATGCCTCACGCGCTCATGGCGGCGCTGGCGGCGTCCGGATTGGGCACCAGGCGCCCGCCCGGCGCCAGCCGCTCATAGGACTGCGCGCGCCGCGCGGCGCCCCCGGGCCGCGCCGGCGCGGCCTGCGCCGCCGGCGCGCGCCGCAGCGCCGGGTGCGCCGGGCGCATGCTGCGGATGAGCGCGAGCGCCTCGCTGAAGGTCGGCCGCGCGGCAGGGTTGGGGTCCATGCAGCGCTCGGCGAGCGCCTGGTACGCCGGCGGCGGCGCGCGCGCGCCGCCGGGGAAGCCCAGGCGCTGGCCGTCCACGGCCACCGCGCACACGACCTGCGTGTGCACCAGGCCTGCGCGCGGCGCGCACATCAAAGTTGAGAGCGGCATTCATGCTATGGGTGAGGAGGAACGGTTAGGGCAGGTGCACCAGGCCTGCGCGCGGCGTGCATGCGGGTCGCGCGCCGGCGTCCGTCGGCGTTGCTCCAGAGAGCGGGGATTTCGCGTGGACAGAGCAAGCTCAGCCGTGGCGGAGCGGGCGCTACCACGCACAGCGAGCGAGATCGTGCTTGCGCTCGGCCAATCCAGCCGGCGCTCGGTGTGGCGCACAGGCCGTGGCAGTCAGGGCAGGAGGTACGGACGGGGCGGACGAGAGCCGGTGCACAAGCGAAGAGCCGGAAGAGTCTGCGTGGCAGGGAGGCAGGAAGGCGTTAACAAAGAGCATGTCAGACTCGGCGGGGGCGCACCAACCCAGGCGCGGCAGCCGGCAGCCATCTCCCACAAGATGACGCCGAAGGAGTACACGTCGGCGGCCTTGCTGACGATGTTCGCGCGCAGCACCTCGGGCGCCATGTGCGTGATGGTGCCGTACGTGCGCGTCTCCACGCGCGTCTGGACGTCCATGTTGCGGCTCAGGCCGAGATCTGGCGCAAGCGCACAGGCTCGGGGGTCAGTCGCGGCGACGCACTGGCCACGCAAGCGCTGCTCTCTCTTCACCAAGCGTGTGTGAAATATCGCCATGCGTAGCCGGGCACAATTGGCCATGCAGCAGGGCTTCGTAGACTAACCCATGTGCAAGGCCGCCAGTGTGCAACCGCATGCCTGTACAGCATGTATCTGGCAAATATCACATCTTTAGACCCCTGGTGCTGTCCAGGTACGCATGGCTTTGGACCAAAATTGGGGATGCCCTGCAGCGGGCGCGCGCCCGCGACCTTGGCGCACACGCCGACCGCCGACTCGGGCGCGCTGGCCAGCAGCACGTTGCCGCCCGTCAGGTCCTGCGCGCGCGGGGCAGCCCCCAGACTTCACTGCCTGAACAGAAGTTAATGCCGCAGTGCACGCGAGCATGCGGTAGCAGAGCGCTCGCGCTGTCATGCCAGCGCATGCGAGCGGAGGCGCTGCAAGACAGGCGTGGGTGCGATGCACTCGCCAATAAGGAATTTTCGAACAATCAGCCTGGACCTGGCATCAAGAGCATGTGCCCGCCGGCCCCGGCCTCCGGGGCTGCGCCACCCGTGCACGATGTTGTTGGCATGCAGGCAGGCCGCGCACCCCGTGCACGACGTTGCTGTCGTGCAGGCAGGCTGCGCACCCCGTGTACGATGTTGTTGGCGTGCAGGCAGGCCGCACACCCCGTGCATGAGGCTGCTGGCGTGCATGCAGGCCGCGCACCCCGTGCATGATGTTGTTGGAGTGCAGGCAGGCCATGCCGTCCGCGATCTGCTCCGCCAGCGCCAGCGCCAGCCCATAGTCGACGCCGCCGTGCGTCATCGAGCACTCCGCGGTGAACCAGCCACGCTCCACGGCGTCCTGGCGCGCGCGTACATGTGTTGGCATACCGGAGCGCCGTTGTGTCCAAGAGATGCGGGCATGTGCCGTTCTGTCGGATGCTTAGCGCGATCGCGCCGACGCGGCACGTGGCTCAGTCTGCGAGCGCATGCCGGGGCAGCAACTAGAGAGCCACCAATGCACCAGCTTCGAGTGCGCGGCGCCCTGTACCCCTGCCTGGTGGGAAGCCTCAGGAGGCGCGCAAACGTGTCCAGCATGCATGCGTGTGGTGTTGGCGCTATTTACACACAGGCTGGCCACACGAATGGTGTCCTGCGAGCCACACAGATAGTGCCCTGCGCGCCGGGGGGCGCACAATCAGGCTGCCGCAGTCGCAGAATTCCAGCAGCAGCCACGTCTTCTCGCCCCGGTCGCGCGCGTCGGGGCCGGGCGCGGCCGCGTGGCCGAGCGCTGCCACCAGCGCCGGGTGGCGCAGCTTCTCCGTGATCACCGCCTCGAGCGGCCGGCCGTCTTGCGCGCGCACGCAGCCCTCATCCTCCATGACCTGCACAGCAATCAGCGGGTGCCGAGTCGGTTGGAACGTTCCAGCGATGCCAGTCGTGCTAGCGCCATGCAGCACCGCTCCCCTAGGCTCACTGCTCACATCGGCTGGGCCATGCGCGCCCCGCACGCACCCTCGTGGTTTGCTACCAGCATGAGTGCGCCACATATGATTCTTATGCAGCATCATGTATGTTTTCATTCGCGATGTGCCCCTCTGCGAAAGCCCTGCACTCCCTGACGCTGATTGCAGCCGCCAGGCCTGACCGGCCGGCGCGCCCAGCAGTCCTTAGTGCTGCACAGAGGGCGGCAAGACCCTGCTCACGCCTGGCCCCTGCCGCACCTTCACGGCCACGAGCTTGCCCTGGTACACGCCGCGGTACACAACGCCGTAGCCGCCCTTGCCCAGCGGCGCGCCCAGCTGCAGGCCCTCGAACGGCAGCGCGCCCGGCGCCCGGCCCGAGCCGGCGGAGCCCAGGGAGCCCGCGGACTGCTGCGCGCCGCTGCCGGAGCGCGCGCCCGAGCCCGCCGGCGCGGCCTCGCGCGCGGTCACAAAGTAGAAGCCCGCGGTCGCGCCGGGGTCGATGGGCAGGAAGGCCGGGATGCCCACCACGGCCGTGTTCTCGTCCAGCAGCCCCGACCCGGCCGGCCTGCGCGCACGGGGACCAGGGTGGGGTCAGGTCGTTTGCTGGACGCTGGGCGCAAGCCCCGATCGGCGTGCGCACGACACATGCAGACAAGCTGCGTGGGGCGCCCCACGTCCAGCACAAGGCGCGCGCGGCGAATGCACGACATGGATGCCCTGTCGGACTGCTGGCATGCGTATCTACGCTCAGGGACTGCCACAGCGCATGCCATTGATGTCTAGCACGCCAAGCCATAGGCTTTTGTGCGGCCTCCCAGCGCATGCCCCTCGGCTCGCGCCCGGCCGCTCTTGCGGCCACCCAGCTTGCGCACTCCCGGCTGACCCGAACCCCACGCGGCCTCCCGCAACACCCCCTGAGGTCTGACCATCGCCCCGTAACACATCAGTGCGCGCGCAGTTGGTGCGTGTGGGGCGCAGGGAGCACCGGAATGTCATGGTGAAGCAGCGCCGGTTCGTCCTGCTCCCGCCGCTGCCGCCGCTGGAGCGCTCCGCGCGCAGCAGCACGGTCATGGAGAACTCTGCATTCTGCTGCGCGGCCTTGCGGTAGAAGCCCTCCTGCGCCCCAACATAGGGTTTAAACCTGACCCTAGCCTGTGCGCACAGCAGCAGCAGCACAGAACAGCAGCGGCACGGCCGCGCAGCTGCAGCTCTTTGCCGCGCGCGTGTCACTTCCTGCTCAGCCTCCCCTCCCCACTTGAAGCGACTGTTTGGTCAAGGTGGGTCAGATGTGGGCCGCCCACCCCGTCGCGGCCGTGGCTGAGCTCAAACACGTCCCAGAACTTTGTGTCCGCCTTGAGCTCGCGCAGGCCTGCGCGAGACACGGTACACTGATGTCGCTGAAGCGCAGCGCCCCCCACCGCCAGCCTTTTGAATCCACCCCAAGCCTGAAGGAGTGTGTGCCGCTAGGATCCTGGGTGGTATCCTGGATGTTCAGCCACAACACCAGGTAATGCATGATCATAGTAAGACGTGCTCCCATGCAAGGGATAACAGCATGGCTAGCATGGTCTCCCGGCATGATTGTGCAAGGTTGCACAACTGATTTTGCCTGCCGGAGGCAGCATAGCGCTGATTTAGCTCATGAGCGCGCCGTGGCTGTGATGCGCATGGAGGCGGAGTGGCTGTCCACATATTTATGTTCGCATGCACACGTACGCCATGTTTGATATATACACACGCATGCACAATATTTAAGTCACAGCTTTCCAGCTCAGCGCATCCAAAGCACAACAACATGCCGGCAGCGTCCGCAGCAGGGAGGCAGCACATGCGCAGGCGCGCCTGCCATATGCAGCGCGACGTCGTTCATGTGCATGAGCGCCCAGGACGCGCCGCGCGCGGACACGAACAGGCTGGCGGTGCGGTATGTGTCCACCGCGCGCCGCAGCGCGGCCGTCTGCCGCTTGGCGAGCTCCAGCGCGTACGCGCTCTCCAGCGTGCGCACCTGCGCGAACACGCTCGTGTCGAGCTCGCTGTGCAGCACCCTAACAGGGTTAGGGCCCTACCCTACCCTAGCGCTGTCAGGCTCACTCAGCGTCAATGTGTTTGCGGTGCGACGCTGGCACCGCTGCGGCGCTCATCAGACGCTGTTCATGCGGTCGCAGCCCTGCGCTATGAGGCAAACAACCCTACCCTATCCCGGGTGCCCGGCCGCGGCGGCAGGGGCCGCGCACCACCAGCTCGGCCATGCCGGCCAGCATGTTGGCCTGCTCCGCGCAGAAGCGCCGCGCCTTCTGCCCGACCACGCACCTGCGTACACTAACAGCATCAGCAGCGTGCTGTGCAAGGCCCACACCGTGCTTCATGTAGCATTGCGCTATGTGTCTGTGCCATACACTTCGTGAACTGCACGCAAGAATTTGACCGGTTTTGAGGATGCCAACCTCAAGCCTCAGCGTCAGCGCATGTCCATGCAATGCACAGAAAAGCAGCAGTGTGTGGCATAGCTCGGCTGATGCTGTCACCGCGCGAGCGCCTGTCCGATACAGGGAGCGCTCATAGGGGCGCATGCATTACGACGCATTGGACATGGTGAAGCGTCAAACCAGAAGCCCTTCACGCGGGCAGCTTGTGCCTTAGGGGAGCCCGTGCGCGCGAGCGCGCGCGGGGGGAGGG
>JAABUY010001293.1_pt1 | contig 34602 bp, 44 predicted proteins | sample 5560271 | NCBI WGS metagenome assembly JAABUY01 (sample SAMN10711886, study PRJNA513374) | rock metagenome | isolation source: Antarctica rocks | place: Antarctica: Victoria Land, University Valley | reverse complement strand
AGATCGCGTTCAGCACGGCGACTGTTGCCCTCTGGACGATCTTGTCTTCAAGGGCCGTGATCGCGAGCGGGCGCTGCCGCCCATCCGGCTTCGGTATGTACCGCCGCCGGGACGGCAGTGCCCGGTACGCTCCCCGATGGACCCGAGCGTGCAGGTCCCCGATCCTGCGATCGAGGTCTGCTTCGTAGTCCTGCCAAGTCAGCCCATCAACGCCGGGGGCTGCCTCTCGCCTGAGAGCGAAGAAGGCTGTCCGCAGGGTTTCCTGGCTGAGATGGTGGTAGAGCGCCGTGAACCGTTCCTGCTTCCTATGCCTCGCGGCATTCCGTATGCGCTCCAGCGCCTGTGACACGCTTTCCCGGTCCTGTGCCCGGCGCGTGCGTTGCTGGCTCGCATTCCCCTTGGCGTCCGCCCTTGGCTCCATCGGCTCCGCGGCTGGTCGCCCAACCTTGTTCGCCGACTTCATAGCTACTATGGCGGACTCTGACTTCTCACGGCCGTGCATCATCGGCTACGGCTCCTCGCCTTCCCGATGCGGGCCAGTGACGGCGAGCCGTCCTGGTCAGCCGTGAGATCTCTCGGTTCCCGGACAAGGAGCGTCCGCACATGCCAGTGTCTCCGACCGCGCCGGGTTGTCCGGGCACTCGCGCTGACGCGCCCGGTCATGTTGCCTTCCGCATACCTAACAGCGTCGGCACCCGAAACTTTTGCACTTTCACGGCTCAATGGCTGGCCTATGCGCTCCCCTGCCGACGCTTCGCTGCCGTCCTCGCGGACGACAACGCACGGCTCGGGGCCAGTGTGGATCGCTACTCTTTCACCGTAATGGACTTGCACCATCTACTCCTTGCCGGTCTCCCGACGCACTAGGCGCTCGCAATCATCCGCGCTCGTGCTCGCAAACAGCGCCGTTTTCTGCTCGGATTAGGGGGCTTGGCTGCTTTTGGTAAAGCAGTACCAGGGCGCCAATTGAGCCGGAGGCAGACCCGGACCCTCGGTCCAGCCTCCGGACGGAGCCGTCCTCGGCTGATCACCACAACCTCGGCCAACGAGGGCCAAAGTCTGGCCGCAATCGGAATGTTTACTCCGCATCGGCATCGGGCGTCTGGCAGCCCGCTGGCCAGGAGGCATTCATGCGTTTACTTCCGGTTCTCCTCGCATCAGTCGGCGCCTTGGGCGTGGTCGCGGCCTGCTCGCCCGCCCGGGCGGATTGGGACGATGACGGCTGGCGACGCCACGAATGGCGTGAGCACCAGGAACGCCGCTGGCGCGAGCATGAATGGCGCGAACACGAGTGGCGCGAGCGCCAGCGACAGAGCTACTACGCAGCTCCGCCGTTGATCTACTCGGCCCCACCGCCCGCATACTCCTATGCGCCTCGGGCCTACTACGTGGCTCCACCTCCGGCCTACTACGCGCCGCCTCCGCCTCCGCCCATCTACCAGAACCCTGGCGTGTCGATCGGTTTCGGGTTCGGCTTCCGCTGATCCGGTCCGTTGCTGGGGTGAGCGGCGGCATCTGCGCGATGCCGGAACGCAGCTTCACCAGATGCAATACCGCTGGTGAATTCGGCGCGGCGGCACGAGGCTGGAACTGGGAACGGAACGGCCGATTGACATGTGCCGCATGCGCGAGGGCGAGACGCTTCACGTCTGCACTGGCTCGTTCCTCGTTCTGCCAAAGGGCCAGCGGCTCGCGCATCTGCGCCACCGGGAAGCCCAAGGACCGCGCCCGGCGCAGGAAGCGCAGCGTCTGCACGTCGGCCGCGGCGCAGCGGCGGTAGCCGGCGTCGCTGCGCCCGGCCGGGGCGACCAAGCCGACCGCCTCGTAGCGGCGGATCATCTTGGCTGACATGCCCGATGCGGCGGCAGCTTACCCCGTCGCCCACCATCGCCACCGCGCCGCCCTCGCGCAGGGACGCGACAGCCCTGCCTTGTTCGCCGGCAGTGCCTCCGCCCGCACGTCGTCGATGCCGAGCGCGCGCCTGGCCGCCGCGGCGGCCCCGGCGTGGGCAAGGCGACGCTGGTGAACTCGATCTTGCAGTTGCTCGGCGCCAAGGGCGTCGCCGTGGCGCTGTGCGCGCCCACGGCCGCGCGGCCAAGCGCTTGGCCGAGAGCGCCGGGCTGGAAGCGCGCACGATCCACCGCCTGCTGGAAGCCGACCCGAAGACGGGCGGGTTCAAGCACGGCGAGGCGCACCTGCTCGACTGCGGCCTCCTGGTGGTGGACGAGTGCAGCATGGTCGATGTGCCGCTGATGCGTGCGCTGCTCGCGGCGTTGCCGGACCACGCGGCGCTGAGGCTGGTGGGCGACGTGGACCAGTTGCCGAGCTGCGCGAAAGCCCTGGCGCCCGTGCGATCATGCCGCGATCACCCGCAAAAACGGGTTGTCTGGCCCAGCGATCATCTGGCGACGATGTGATGCACGCTTCAGCGTTGCCCAACGTAAGTTCCTGAGCGACAAGGGAGTAAAGCTGATCATGACGCGCTACGTGTGGACAGGCGGGGTGGGCTCCTACACCGATCCCATGCAATGGGCCGACGGCGTGGTGCCATTGTGGGACGAGGGCAGCACTGTCGTCATCACCGGTGGCACCGCGACATTGCAAGACGTCGAGCCGAACGACATGACGGTCGAGATTGGCGGCCGGACGGATGCAGCAGCTCCGCGCCTGGTGCTCGACAATGCGGCGCTGGGGCCAGGCCTCGATGTGCGTGTCACCGGCGTGGCGCCGGTGTCGGGGAATGACTTCATCGAAGCGGGGGTCGTCGTGCAAGGATACGACACGAACTACGGCACCATCGAGGCGATCCAAGACCCCGGCACGGTCAACAGCGGCGCGCTGGTCTTCACCATCCAGCCCTACTCGCAGCTGAACAACGAAGGCATAATCTCGGCGGACACCACGATCGCGGCGGGAGGCGGAAGAGGCTATCTGTCCCTGAACTTCAGCAATGGCAATGGCCGGACGCCGGGTGTCCTGAACAACGACGGCCAGATCAACATCCTGAACGACACCGCCGCCGTGATCAACACAACGACGATCGGCACGGGTGTGATCACGCTGGCACGGACGACCGGCGCGGAGGCGAGCGCCTCTCCGAGCCTGATCTTCGGCGGGCTCCAGGTCGCGGCGTCGCAGTCGATCGCGCTGGAGGCGGGCCAGCTGACGCTTTACCAGGACCTTAAGGCTCCGCAGGCGTTCGAGGGCGTGATCTCCGAGTGGAACCCGGCAGCGCGGGTCTTCCTGTCGGGGCAAGCCGCCACGTCGCTGCAGTTCACCCAGACGACGGCCACGCAGGGCGACCTCGTCGTCAGCGGCGACAACGGCGGCAATCCCTACGCATACGACCTGAAGGTTGCCGGGCAGCACACGACCGACCAGTTCTCGTTCCAGCTCCAGCCCGGGCGGGTGGTCCTCGGGGGCCTCTCGGGCATCGCGGGCACCTACGTGTCGATCAGTGCCTGAATGGCGGGGGCCTGACAACGGACAAGGGGCGTTCCCGGCGATAGAACCAAGGGAGGACGGCGCCCACGGGTCTTGTGGCCGCCATGACCGCGAGCTGGAAGCTTGGCGCGGTCTCCGCCGGCGCCCAAACGCCGGTCATGGCTCGTTGAACAAGCCAGAGACGACACCCCCAGCCGTTCCCACCCCATCCGCGACGGCACTGCTCCAACAACGTTGGCAGTGAAAGAGGCGGGAGGCGTCGTGGCGAACTCGTCCGACAACATGACCTGCCTGGTCACTCGCATGGCGGCCTCACGGAGCTGGACCTGACCGATGAACTTGGCCGCCCTCGTCCAGCTCGGTGTCGCGACCACCATCTTCATCGCAGCCGCGAGCAGCGCGAAGGCTTGGGCTCTTTCGCCTTGCGCCTTCAGGATCGCCGTCACGCTCCTTCTCTACACGGGAGGCAACCTGCTGATGCTGCGGCTCGTCAGGCAACTCGGAATGGCGACGGCCTTCAGCTTGTCCGCTGTGCTGCAGCTCCTGACCGTCAACCTCGTCGCGATCTTCTGGTTCGGCGAAAAGGTCGGCTGGGTCGAGGGAGCCGGCATCTGCTTGGCCGTCCTGGCGGTCGCACTTATCACCTTGGGGCCGCGTCTCGGCCATTGACGAGGACACCGTGCCGGCAAGGGGCCGCCACACGGCTTGTTCAAAACCGATGCAGGGAACGGCTCCTGTTCGACATCCCGTGCCAAGCCCGCGGTTGTTGGGTGCAGCGGGTCGAGAAAAGCCGCCCACCATGGAAGTCGCCACAATCGGTCTGGGCATCGCAGAAACACGGCCATCATCGAGGCGGGCGTGGTCCGCCGGCGTGCCCTGCCCGGCGGCGCAGCGGCTGGCGCCGTGCTGCGGACCGCCCGTGCGCAGGACAGGGTGTTGGACGCGCCTTGCGGCGCGCTGCGTGGCCTGGTCCTACCCGGCGGCCTGCGCGCCTGCGATGACGTCAACGGTAGGTGCAATCCACGGGGCCCGTCGCGTCAGCGTCGGGTGGCGGCGTACTCGGCCCCGGTCATGCCCCCGCCGGCATAGGCCGCGTCCGACGGATCGGAGAGGGCGGGCACTGCCTCGGGTTCGGGACCGTAGCGTCCGCCGCCATAAGTGCTTGCGCCGAAGCCGGCCGGCAGGCCGATGCGCGGGCCGACCGCGGCGACGTAGCCCACCGTCTCGTCCGGCAGGACCATGCTGCCGTTCAGGTAGGCCTCCACCCGGTCCGGCCCGGCGTTGTAGGCGGCCAGGAAGGCGGGCGCGCCGAAGCGGGCATGCATCTCCTTGAGGTAGGCGGTCCCGGCCAGGATGTTGCTGCGAGGGTCGTAGGGATCGGGACCCAGGGCGTGGCGTTGCCGCATCAGGTCGTAGGTGCCGGGCATCACCTGCATCAGCCCCATGGCGCCGGCGCTGGAGGTGGTGGGGGACCCGTCCAGGCCGGTCTGCCGGCCGCCTGACTCCTGCTGCATGACGGCGCGGATCCAGGTCTCGGGAACGCCGAAACGGGCCGCGGCCTCGCGGACGTGGGGACCCCAGGGATCGCCGGGCGGCCCTGGCGCCAGGTAGTCCTGGGTGGTGCGGGCCTCGAACGCCGCAGCCTGGCGCGGCGCATCGAGGTTGTAGCCGTAGTCGCCATGGCCGTCGTAGCCACGCCGGCCATCCCAGCGCATCGCCTGACGGGACCCCCCGCCTCAGCCCGCCAGCGCGGAGGCCAGCAGGATGCCCAGCAGCAGAGCCGGCCAGCGCCTGGGCGTGGATGGAAGCATTGCGGACCCTTTCGCCGGGAGGTGGGGCAAGCAGCCGCCGGCGACGCCAATCATAACGGAAGCGAAGCGCCTTGCGCTACCCGCCCGCAGCACGGCCATGCCCCGCCCTGCTTCGTTCCAGGCTCGCCAGGCTCAGCGCCGCCCGGTCTTCCTGAGCGTGATCTCCGTGACGCACCGGCTGTCGGAGGCTGTCCCCGTCAGCAGGCCGCCGCCGACCTGCCCTTGAAGGATGGTGAAGTTGTGGAAGCTGCGTGGGATCCTCCACAACCCGGAAGCGCGCAGAACGCCGTCCGACCCTACCGTTCCTGTCATCCTGGTGCCGGGATTGAACAGCTGCATCCTGAGCGTGCCGCCAGCAATGTCGGCCGCGGTCCTGCCTGCCGTCGCCGTGATCCCGCAAGCCTCCGTCAGATTGGATTGGCGCGTCCCGACATACCGCCCGTCATACAATCCCGACGGCTCCGGATTGGAAACCTGGGCGCAGCCGCATAACGCGAGCACGCCCGCGGCCAGGAGCCAGGACAAAAAGGCCGGCGAGCCGGGGCGCTCCTTCACGGCATCCATGCGCAAGCCAGGCCGCCCTCCGTTCCGTGCGCCCAAGTCTGCCTTGCCGGAAGGCTCCGCTCCGAGCGGAACCAAGCGAACCGGAGGGCTCTGGCGATAGCGGCATGAGCGGTCTCCAACGCTGCCGGGGTCAGCATCCGCACACTGGCCCGCCGCCGCAGCGCGGACAACCGGGAAAACACGAGAGGGAACATCAAACGAGGCGGAACGTCCTACGGCGGGCGGCGGGCCGCGGCAAAGGGCAGGTCCTCGCCAGCCTCGCCGGGCCAAGCAGCCCGGCTGCGGGTGGCTCCGGTCCCACGCAAGCGCGCCTTTGCCGCGGCCCGCCGCCCGCCGTCTCCGGACGGGGTCAGCAACGAGGCTGACGAGAACGGAGACGCGACGATGAGCACGACCGGCATCCCCATCCCCGGCACCCCGGCCTACTGGACCGCCCAGCGCGAGGCGGTCGCCCTGGTCCATGCCTGGCAGCACACCGAACTCGGAGCGGACGAGGAGCTGGACCTGCTGCGCCGCATCGCGGCCCACGGCTTCGCGTCCCGCATGATGGCCGCCCACGGCGCCAACGTCGCGCGCTGGGTCGCCATCCTGGAAACGCTGCGCGAGCTGTTCGAGGACGACGACGAGGAAGACGAAGACGAGGACGCCGATCCGGACGGGCCGCCGCACGGCCAGGACTGGTGCCGGAGGGGCTGTCAGATCCTCTACGGCATGGAGTGCGGCATATGCGGCTACGAGGGCCGCGGCGTGTGGAGCAGCCAGGTGGAGACTGTCGCCGAATACTGCTGCCATTGCAACGCGCGCACCCGCCAGAGCCCCGAGGGCATCTGCAGCCTGTGCGGCATGGACGCCGAGGAGGCCGACAGCGCGCCTGTCGCATCCGACCAGGCGTCATGTGTCCACCCTGGGCTGAGCTGACGGCCACGGGAGGACGCTCCCCTTTGCCCCAGCCCGCGCCCTGCCGCCTCAGGCGGCATCGGCAGGGCCACTGACGGAAACGGAAAGGACAGGCACAATGGCTTTCTCGCTGCATTCAATGCTGCTCAAGAACCCGATCGCAAGCCCGGAGCACCGCGCCGAGGCCGACGTCGCGGCGCCGCTGCTCAACGACAACCTGCACCGCCTTCGCGAACTGGCCGACGCCGTGCGGTTCAACTGGCGCCACCCGAACGCAACCCCGGCTTGGCGCGCAAAGGCGGTGCACGCAATCTGGAAACTCAAGCGCCGGCACCACGAGAACCGCAGCGTGGGCTGGAGCTTGCCCTTGTACGCGCCGGTCACGGCCCAGGACGTGCTGCGCGCGGCCCGGCATGCAGCACGGCAGCCAAAAGGCGACTGATCACACCCCCGCCGGCACCGGCCCACGCCCGCCCGCGCGGGTTCAGCTTGCAACCCCGGTCCGCTTTCCTCCATCCTCAACCAGGAGCCGCTCATGACTACCACCGCCATCAACCTTCCGCTTTACCGCGTGCTGCGTGCGCTGAACGTGTCAGAACCCGACGCGGAGGCCGCGGCCGAAGCCGCCCTGCCCGACCTGTCGCAGCTGGCCACCAAGGACGAGCTGCGCAACGAGATCGCGGGCGTGCGGGCCGACCTTAAAATAGAGATCGCCGGCCTACGCGCCGAGATCGCGCAAATCGTGCAGCGGCAGACTACCTGGCTGGTCACCGCCGTCGTCGCCGCCACCGGCATCATCATCGCGACCCAGCGTTTCGCGCCTCCGGCCCTGCCCACCGACGCCGTGCGCGCGGTCGTCGAGCAGACCATACGCAACCTTCAGCCGCAGCTTCCTCCCGCAACCCAGCCATCGCGGCTCGTCCCTCCGCCCTGACACCACCCGAACCCTACGGGCCGCTCAATCTGACCTGCCTGGCTGGCTGAGCCAGGCCAGCCAGGCACGCCGCACTCCCACCCAGCGCGGCGAGGCGGTTTGGCTGACCGACGCTCCGGCGGGGCCTCGCTGCCCAGCCCGGCGCCATCGGACAGCATCGGCCGGACCGTGCCGCCGGGCGTTCCGCCAACGGTCAGGGACCGCCCAACACCCGTCCCGCTTCCGTCAGCCACTCCGTAGCCTGCGTCCCGTCCTGCGGCGCCCACGCCTCGCCGCGACGCGCCAAATCCACCGCGCGCCCGACCCCGCGCGCCACACGGCACTGCCCGTGAGCCTCGATCAGCAACGCCGCCGCCTCATGCAGCCGTCGCTCCGCCGTCCGCTCCAGCGCACCCAGCCAGCCGCCGCCCATCATCCCCGCTTGTTCCGCCGCCGACCGCGCCTCCGCCACCCGAACCGCCGCCTCTCGCGCACGCCGGCACGCCTCAGCTGCCGACGCCACAACGGGCCGCAGCAGCCCGTCCAGCGCACGCTGCCGCTCGTGCCGCGCCAGCGGCAGCACCTGCTCGGCAATGTGCCGCGCCGTCTCCTCATCCGCTCGATCGAACAGGGCCGCCGGCGGCAGCACAAGACCCAGGCACGCCGCCACCTGCGCCACCTCGCGCGGGTCCGGCTCCAGCCCGTCCAGCACCTCGACCGTGACCGTAACCGCCTCGCGCAGCTCGGACGGGAACCGCACCACGTTCGTCGCTTCCGACAAGTCCCCAGCAAACATCCGGCCCGCCTTCCTTTGCTGAACCGAAACCTACGCTCGGCCTGTACGGCACCGCAAGTACGACGACCCGCATGATGCCCCGGCCTGTCCAGTCGAATGGCTCGCCCCAGGGAAGGCCGGCACCGCCGGCGAGGTCGGACGTTCACAGCCCGCCAAACATCCCCACCCGATGCTTGCGGCCCATTCCGCCAGCCTGACAGACAGTCGAGGGAGCTGCCGGGGAACAGCCTGCCTTTGTACCCCACCAACTCGTGCTGCAGCTCGAGCAGCTCCGCGTCGGCCACGACCGTGTTGCAGCCGCACCGCTCGGCCTTCTGTAATCGGGATGGCTCTTGTCGAGTTCCGGGGTGGTGGATGTGGGTGGTGCCGTTGGAGGGTATCTGGTGTGATGGCTGAAGCGCGAGCAGCCAACCGGCTCGCGCGAGGAGTCTCCGCCATCATGCCTGCATCCGACTTGGTCAACCTCTCCGGGCTGATGGACGATGGCAAGTGCTTCGCTCTCGTGCGTCAGCATCGCTGGCCAGAGGGCGTGCGCTGTCCCGGCTGTGATAGTTCCTCGGTGATCCGGGACGGGTGCGACGACACGCAGCCGCATCGCCAGCGCTATCGGTGCAAGGCGTGTGCGTCCCGCTTCGACGATCTCACGGGCACGGTGTTGGCCGGGCACCACCAGCCGCTGCGGGTCTGGGTGCTGTGCCTATACTTCATGGGCCTGAACCTCTCGAACCGGCAGATTGCGGGTGAGTTGGGCCTGGCCGTCTCGGACGTGCAGGCGATGACGGAGCAGCTGCGCCGCGGCTTGGTCGCCAAAATGCCAGCGGTGGAACTGAAGGGCGAGGTGGAGATCGACGAGGTCTATGTTGTGGCTGGGCACAAAGGGCAGCCGGAAGAAGTGGCCAAAAGGGGCGGCTCGGACGGTGCCGCAGGCTGGCAGGCGCGCCGGGCCACGGCACGCTGGAGAAGGACAAGCCACCGATCCTTGGCCTGATCCAGCGTGGCGGACAGGTCGTGCTGCGCATGTTGGCCAACGTGCAGCAGGCCACGATCAAGCCGATCATCACGGCCGCCGTCACCCCGGGCACTCTCGTCCACACGGACGAGTATAGCATCTACGCCCGCCTGCCAGCCTGGGGCTACGGGCATAAGACGGTCTGTCATGCCCGCGGCGAATACGCCCGCGACGAGGACGGGGACGGGTTCTGCGAGGTCCACGTCAACACGATGGAAGGATTCTGGTCGCTTCTGCGCTCCTGGCTCCGACCGCACCGCGGCATCTCGCAGGACAAGCTGCCGCTCTATCTCGGCTTCTTCCAGTTCGTGCACAACGCGCGCCGGCGCGGCAAAGCCCTGCTCGGCACGCTCATCGCAGGCCTGGTTGCGTGACGGATCCGGCACCACCCCGGAACCCGACAAGAGCCTTCGCTGAATACCATGCAGGCGGACCCGGACCATACGACGCCGTATGTCGTGCTGGATGGAACGCTTCGGTGCGTGCCTGTCCGGCCGATCCACACGATCCCGTCCGGCGGGCTGGCCGCGTCAATCAGTTCCATGGCGCACTACCTGCGGATGCACCTCAGTGGTGGCAGCTTCGAGGGCCGGCAGCTCCTCAGCCCGGCCGTGTCCAGGCTGATGCAAAGCCCGCAGGTCTATGTCGGGGCAAGCTCCTGGGCGGAGCTGGGCGAGTGCCATTACGGCTTCGGCTTCGACGTGCTGCAATATCGGGGCGACAAGCGGGTCAGCCACGCCGGCGCGTGGACGGGCTAGTGTTCCGCCCTGGTCATGCTGCCGGATCGGCGGATGGGCGTCGTCGTGCTGACGAACGGACATGACCACGCTCTTGGCCCGGCCATCGCCAGCACGGTGTTTGACCGCTTGTGCGGGCGAGACGAAGTACCCTGGCTGCAACGCCTGTCGGACCTGCGCGACAAGGCGGCAACCGAGCAAGAGGAGCGCAGGACCACCTGGCTCTCTTCCCGGCACGATGGGACATGCCCCAGCCATCCCACGGCCGACTATGCCGGGCATTACGAGCACCCGGCTTACGGCCTAATCTGCGTCATGGCCGAAGGTAAACGGCTGCAGCTACACGGCCTGGGCATCACCTCGCCGCTGACACATTAGCACTACGACGTATTCATGACCGACGCGGACCCGACGATCTGGATCGAGGGATGGCCCGTCATGTTCGGCTACGGGGACACGGGCCGGATCGACCGTTTGATGGACGAAGGCAAGGATTCGCACGGGATCCTCACACATCGGTGCCGACCGCCAGCCCCGCTTCTCGTCGTTGGACGATCTGAACCACGTGCCCCCTAATTAATAAGTCAGAAAAAAAGACAATTATACAATTCCTTTGACTCTACGGTCACTTTCTGGCCAATGGCATTATGGCGGGTAATGACCACGGCACGGCAGCCCCATCTTCCTCGCCCACCGCCGGGGTGTTCGACGGCGTGTGTGTCCTATCTCTGGCCGAGCAGCTGCCCGGCCCATTCGCGGGCATGCTGCTGGCCGACTTCGGCGCGGATGTGATCCTGGTTGAGCGGCCCGGCGGCGGCGACCCTGCCCGTGCTTTCCCTCCGGTGTTTCAAGCCATGGCGCGCAACAAGCGCAGCGTCTGCATCGACCTCAAGTCCGATAACGGCAAGGAGCAGTTCGAGGCACTGGCGCGCACCGCCGACGTGGTTCTGGAGGGTTTCCGCCCCGGCGCGATGGACCGGCTCGGTCTCGGCTACGCGGCGCTGGCGTCTCTGAACCCTAGGCTGGTCTATGCGTCAATTTCCGGCTTCGGGCAGTCCGGCCCCTACCGGGACCGCACGGCGCATGACCTGTCGTGCCAGGGTGTGGCCGGCCACCTGTTCGACCACAGGGCTGGCGGCGTCCCCGCGGTCCCCTATGGTGACCTGGCCGGCGCCATGTTCGCCGCCTTCGCGATCGCCTCCGCCCTGTTCGCGCGTGAGCGCACCGGCAACGGGACCAGCATCGACGTTTCCATGGCCGACAGCTTGGCGTCCTGGATGACCCCGTTCCTCGGCCCGGCCCTGAATGGCTTTGCGCCCCTCGATTTGCGCGCCGAACCCGCCTACGGCCTGTTCGCCTGCCAGGGTGGCGGCATACTGTCTCTCAGCATCGCACACGAAGACCATTTCTGGCAGGCGATGTGCCGCTTGCTGGACCTGCCGGATGCGGCCGGGCTGCAGGCGCGGCACCGGATCGCCCGCTCGGCGGAGCTGCAAGGGCGGATCGCTGCTGTTCTGGCCGCCGACACCCTCGCAGCCTGGGCCGCCCGGCTCGATGCGGCCGGCATTCCTTGGTCGCCCGTGCACGACATCGCCGGCACCATAGCGGACCCGCATTTTCTGGCGCGCGGGTTGCTCTCCCGCCAGCCCGAGGGAGACGGGACTTGGTTCGTCCGCCAGCCCGTCAAGTTCAGCCGATACGGCACCAGCCTGCGCAGGGGAGCGCCGGCGCTGGGCGAGCACACGCGGCAGGTGCTTGGAGGGAACGCGGCGGCCTGCGGCGATCTCGATGGCGGCGGGCCGCAACACGTCGCGACCGATCCGCGCGCCAGTTCGAACCCAAAGGAGTGAGCATGTCCTACACCCAGCCCACGGTCGACATCGAGATCTCCGGCCAGGTCGCGACGCTGACCATCAACCGGCCCGGAAGCTACAACGCCATCACCCCCGATGTGGCGCGCGAGCTGCATGCCCACGCGCTCCTCGTGGAAGATCGCGACGACCTGCGCGTGATGGTGATCCGCGGCGCGGGCCGCGGCTTCTGCGGCGGCGGCGACATCGGGGCAATCGCGATGCAGGGCGACGACATCCCGCGCTTCATCGCCGCCATGCTGGACGACATGCACGCTTTCCTTGCGACGCTGGCCCGCATGAGGCAGGTGGTGGTCACGGCCGTGCACGGGGTCGCCGCCGGCGCCGGGCTGTCGCTCGCGTCCATGGGCGACCTGTGCGTGGCAACGGAGGACGCTGTCTTCGCGCCGTCCTACCTGTCCCTGGGCGTGTCCCCCGACTGCGGCGGCACGGTGGGCACGGTGCGGGCCGCCGGGGTGCGCGGCGCGCTGGAGCTTTACCTGCTGAGGGACCGCATCACGGCGGCAGAAGCGCAGCGCTTCGGCCTGGTGAACGTGGTCGTGCCCGCCGCAGGGCTGGACGAGGAGCTGGACCGGATCGCCGCGCGCATTTGCCGCTTGCCCCAGCCCGCCGTGTCGAACACCAAGCGGCTGGTTCGCCAAGCCCCCACGACCCCGCTCGCCGAGCAGCTGGAGGGCGAAGGGCGGGGCCTGATTGCCTGCACGCAAACGGAGGGCTTCCAGCGCGCCGTAGCCGCCTTCCTCAAGCGGTAGCCGCGCGGGCAGAGGCAGCGCGGGCGACCTTGGGCGGGCGTGGGGCTTGCGTTGTCAGGCCAGACAGGAGCAGGTCGGCCATCTGCTCGGCCAATGCTTCGCCAGGTAGGCGACCGCTCGGGACGTACCAGCGCGGCAACCAGTTGATCGCCCCCATGAAGGTGAACACCGCCAGCTTGGAGTCGACCGCGCGGATGGAGCCGTCGCGGATGCCGCCCTCGACGATGGCGATCAATGCCTTCTCGAACGCGTTCCGCCGCTCGGCCGCCTTCGCACGGTCCTCCGGCCGCAGCGCGTCCACCTCGATCAGTGCCCCGCACGCCCCCAACTCGTTCGTCAGCAGCTCGATGTAGTGGACCAGGGTATTGCGCAGCAGGTCCGCACCGCTGCCGCCCCGGGCGCGGCCATGGGCGAACGCGCGGTCCGACAGGTCGTAGGCGAGCTGGTGGAAGGCGTACAGGATCTCCTGCTTGTCGCGGACATAGTTGTAAAGCGTGCCCTTTGAGATGCCGAGCGCCTTGGCCACGTCGTCCAGTGAGGTGTTGTGGTAGCCGTGCTTGCTGAACGCCCGGCCGGCTTCCCGCAGCACCGCGTCCCGTTTCAGCTTCTGGATCTCGTCGCTGGTTTGCAGGCTGTTCTTCCAACGGGCCAACGACGCGCTCCTAGCATGCTCGTGCCCCAGCCGTAGCATGGCCTGACCGGCTGGTCACATTGCTGACTGGACTTGTGCCGCGTCGTGGAACACGGCGAACGCCGATGCCGGCTCGCGCTTCGTTTGGAGGGTGTTCTCGATCGCGTCCGGGTCGGCGTGGCCCAGCGACATGCCGCACAGCACCATCTGGTCAGGCGAAATACCCAACTGGGCGGTAATGACCCGGTGGTAGGTGCTGAACGCGGCCTGGGGGCAGGTGTCGAGGCCCCGCGCCTTGGCCGCCAGCATCACGTTTTGCATGAACATGCCATAGTCGAGGATGCTGCCCCTGGCCATGACCCGGTCGATGACAAAGATCAGCCCGACCGGCGCGCCGAAGAACTGGTAGTTGCGCCGCACCTGTTCGTGCATGCGCGCCGCGTCGCCCTTCTTGATGCCCAGCAGCCCGTACAGGTCCCATCCCACCTGGCGCCGCCGGTCGACGTAAGGCGACACCCATTCGTCCGGGTAGGAGTTGAAGTCCGCGACGTGCTGCTCCGACGCGGCCGGGTCGTCGAAGACGGCAATGATGGCCTCCGACAACGCTTTCAGCGCCGGGCCGGTCAGCACGTGGACCTTCCAGGGCTGGGTGTTGACGCCCGATGGCGCCCGGGCGGCCACGTCGAGGATGCCGGCGACCACGTCATGGGGCACTGGGTCAGGCAGGAAGGCACGGACCGAGCGCCGCCCCGCAATGGTGGCGTCGACCGCGCGCACCGTGTCCGTCTCGCTCATGCACCCGCTCCCGCAACAAGGCTTGCCATAGGGCGGACCATAGCGTATTTCATATTGACTTGTAAGTCATTTTATAGTGCTCTGGGTCAACAATGTGGGCGACGGACCCGCCTGGGCAATCGTCGCAGCCCAAAGGGGATGCTCTATGCTTGCAATCGAACAGTTCGAACGGGCCGCCCGGCGCTTCCCGGACCGGCCAATCGTGATCAGCCAAGAGGGGGACCTGAGTCACCGGGAGATGGCGGACCTGGTCATGGCGGTCGCCAACGCCATGGCGCGGCAAGGGCTGGGCGCGGATGCCAAGGTGGCCCTGCTGACGCCCAACAACCCGCTTGGCATGGTGTGCCAGTACGCCATCTTCAAAGCGGGCTGCGTGTGGGTGCCCTGCAACCACCGCAACTCGGTCGTGGACACGGTGCGGCAGATAGCGGCGCTGGACGTGCGTTGGCTGTTCTACCACAGCAGCCTGGAGGAGTACGCCAAAGCGGTCCGGGCGGGCGTTCCGGCGCTGGAGGGCCTCACGCCGATCGATGCCGCAACCGGCTCCGGCCCTGCCATGCTGGACTGGGCCGCCGGCTTCGCGCCGGGCGCCCTGCTGCCGGAGCGCGGGATGGACGATGCCATCGCCATCATCTCCTCCAGCGGCACCACTGGCCTGTCCAAAGGCGCCGTGCACACCAACCGGAGCTATGAGGCCAACACGGCTGGCTACTGGGCCGCATTCGACTTCACGACGCCGCCGGTGCACTTGGTCACCGCTCCGCTCACCCATGCGGCCGGAGTGGTGCACTGGGCCATGGTCGGCGCGGGCGCCACCCACGTGCTCAGCCCGTGCGCCGACCCGGAGGTGATGCTGGAGCTGGTGCAGCGGCACCGCGTGACGATCCTGTTCCTGCCGCCGACCATCATCTACATGCTGCTGGCGCACCCGCGCCTGCGCGAGTTCGACTGCTCTTCGCTGCGCTATTTCCTGTTCGGTGCGGCGCCCATGTCCGTGGAAAAGCTGCGGGAGGCCATCGACCGGTTCGGCCCGATCCTGTGCCACCTGTACGGGTCGACCGAAACGCTGGTGATGAACACCGTCCTGCCGCCGGACGAGCTGGCGGACGTGCTCGTCACCCCGGCCCACGCCCGGCGCATCGCCTCGTGCGGCCGGGAAGGGCCGTTCGCCCGGGTGGAGGTCATCGACGACGAAGGCACCGTGCTGCCGCCCAACCAGCGTGGCGAGCTCGCCGTGCGCGGCGAGTTCCTGATGGCCGGCTACTACAACGACCCGGAGAAAACCGCCGCGTCGCGCATCAACGGCTGGCACCGCATGGGCGACATCGGCACGAAGGACGAGGACGGCTACGTGTACATCGTCGACCGCAAGAACGACATGATCATCACCGGCGGCTTCAACGTCTACCCCGGCGAGGTGGAGCAGGCCGTGCTGGCCCACCCGGCCGTGCGGGACTGCGTGGTGGTCGGCATCCCGCACGAGAAGTGGGGCGAGGCGGTTCTGGCCGCAGTGGAGCTGAAGCCGGGCTGCCACTTGGATGCGGACGAGCTGATCGCGCGGTGCAAGGCCGAGCTCGGCAGCGTGAAGGCGCCCAAGTTCATCGAGGTGGTGGATGAGCTGCCGCGCAGTGCCGTGGGCAAGACGCTGCGCCGGGTGGTGCGGGCGCGCCACTGGGAAGGGCGGTCCACCGCCATCTGATGTTGACTCAATAGTCAATTCAATGCAACCATAGTCAATACCTGAGGGTGAGCACATGATCCCCGCTTCGCTGCAAGGCCGGCTCCGCATCCCGGCGATCGCGTCGCCGTTGTTCCTGATCTCCGGCCCCAACCTGGTGGTCGAAACCTGCCGGGCTGGCATGGTCGGCAGCTTCCCCAGCTTCAACCAGCGCACGCCCGAGGGGTACGGCGAGTGGCTGAAGGAGATACGCACGCGGCTGGGCGGCGCCGACGCACCATGGGCCGCACAGTTCGCCATCCACCGCACGAACCGTCGCCAGGACGCCGACATGGCGCTGACGATCGAGCACCGGGTGCCGATCCTGATCACCGCCATCGGCATCACGCGGGAGGTGGTGGACGCGATACACGGCTACGGCGGGCTCGTGTTCCATGATGCGGTCAACATGCGCCATGCCAAGCGCGCGCTGGATGCAGGCGTCGATGGCGTCATCGCCGTGTGCAACGGCGCAGGCGGGCACGCCGGCCTTTACAACCCGTTTGCCTTCATCGGCGAGCTGCGGCCGCTGCTGGGCGACAAGGCGCTGATCCTGTCCGGCTGCATGGTGGACGGCGGCGCCATCGCCGGCGCCATCGCGGCCGGGGCGGACCTCGCCTATGTCGGCACGCGCTTCGTCAACACGACCGAAAGCATGGCGTCCGACGGTATGAAACAGTTGGTCATCGAGTCGAACATCGATGATGTCGAGTATTCGGCCGAGGTGGACGGGGTCGGCGCGAACTGGCTGCGCCAAACCATGCCCAAGACCGACATGCGGGACGGCAACGCGGTCGGCACCATGGACGTGACAAGCCTGTTGGGCGAGCAAAAGCGCTGGCGCGACATCCTCAGCGCAGGGCAGGGCGTGGGCTCGACCCGCGACACCGTCCCGGCGGCGGAGCTGGTGTCGCGGCTGGAACGCGAGTTCCACGCAGCTGCCGACCGGCTCGGGCGCATGGTGGCGCCGCGATCCCGCGCGGCGGCCTGACGCATGGACGTGCTGCTGGAGATGCGCGGCCCGGCGGCGTGGGTCACGCTGAACCGCCCGCGGGAGCTGAATGCGCTCAGCCTGCAGGTCATGGAGCGACTGGCGGGCATCCTCGACGCAACTGAAGCCGACCCAGCCGTGCGCTGCCTCGTCATCACCGGCGCGGGCCGTGCGTTCTGCGCGGGCGCGGACCTGAAGTTCATCCACGACGTGCCGTCGAAAGGACGCGACGCCGCCACCATGGCGTTCCTACGGCAGGCCTCGGCGCTGATGTCGCGGGTGGAGGCGTTCCCCAAGCCGGTGATCGCCGCGGTGAACGGGATTGCGACTGCGGGCGGGCTGGAGCTGGTACTATGCTGCGACCTGGTGATCGCCGCCGAAAGTGCCCGGCTGGGCGACGGCCACGCCAACTACGGCCTGCTGCCCGGCGCTGGTGCTTCCGCCCGGCTGCCACGCCGGGTCGGGCTCGCGCGCGCCAAGCACCTGTTCTTCACCGGCGACCTGCTGCCCGCCGCCGAGTTGGTAGCGGCCGGGCTAGTGAACAGCGTCGTGCCCAACGCGGAGCTGGGCGCGGTGGTCCAGCACCTGGCCGAAAAGGTCGCGGCCAAGAGCCCGATCGGATTGCAGCGCATGAAGGAGCTGGCCAATGCCGCCACCGAGGTGACCCAGGAGGAGGCGCTGCGCCAGGAGCTGGCCGTCAACGAAGGCTATGCCCGCACCTTCGACCGCAACGAGGGCCTCGCCGCCTTCAACGAACGCCGGCCCCCCGTCTTCCAGGGCCGCTAACCGTCAGGATCCTGCCATGACAGAAGACATCTTCATCGTTGGCGCCGGCATGACCGCGTTCGGCAAGATGCTGGACCGTTCGGTCAAGTCGCTCGTGGCAGAGGCTGTGAATTCCGCGATGGCGGACGCTGGTGCGACCATGGCCGACATCGACCTGGCGCTGTTCTCCAACACCACGCAAGCGCTCATGGAAGGGCAGCACGCGGTCGCCGGGCAGGTTGCGCTGCGGGCGATGGGGTTTGCCGGGCTGCCGATCATCAACGTGGAGAACGCCTGCGCCAGCGCCAGCACCGCAGTCTATCAGGCGGTCGGGATGCTGCGCGCGGGCATGTCGGAGGTGGCGCTCGCGGTCGGTGTCGAGAAGATGCACGACGTGGACAAGCATAAATCCTCGGCCATCTTCGACGGCGCGTGGGACGTGCACGAGGCGGACAAGGTTTTGGCGGGACTGGCCGATATCGGCGCGGGCGTGTTCCCGCCCGAGGGAACGCCACCCAGCGTGCGCGCGCCGTTCATGCAGCTGTACGCGTCCATGGCTCGCGGCCACATGCGCGAATTCGGCACCACCCAGCGCCAACTGGCGGCGGTATCGGCGAAGAACCACCACCACTCCACCATGAACAACCTGTCGCAGTTCCGGAAGGACTTCTCCGTCGACGAGGTGCTGGCCGGCCCGGTGATCGCCTGGCCGCTGACGCTGCCCATGTGCTCGCCCATCAGCGACGGCGCGGCAGCAGCCATACTGTGCACCCGGTCGGCGCTGTCGCGCTTCCCGGACGCTGCGCCGGTGCGGCTGCTGTCGAGCGTGCTGACCAGCGGCAGCGACCGGGCATGGGGCGAGTTCGACCGGCATTTGTGCCGAGTCGCGGCGCTGAGGGCTTTCGATGAGGCGGGGGTCGGACCCAGCGATATGTCGGTGGCGGAGGTGCACGACGCCTCGGCCTTTGCCGAGATCGTGCAGATCGAAAACCTTGGGCTGTGCGAGATCGGGCAGGGCGGCTGGATGAGCGAGCGGGGCGAGACCAGCCTAGGCGGGCGCATCCCGGTCAACCCATCGGGCGGGCTGGAGTCCAAGGGCCACCCGATCGGCGCGACCGGCCTGGGGCAGCTCTTCGAGCTTGTGCAGCAGTTGCGAGGCCGGGCGGGGCCGCGCCAGGTGCAAGGGGCACGGTTCGCGGTCGCCGAGAACGGCGGCGGCTTCCACGGCGTGGAAGAAGCCGCCGCCGTGGTGACGGTGCTGGCGCGGGAGGACGCATGAACCTTGCAGGCAAGGTCGCCATCGTCACTGGGGCGGCCTCCGGATTGGGGCTGGCCACATGCCGCGTCCTGGCCGCGGCCGGCGCGCGCGTGGCCGGGCTGGACCGGGACGGAGATGGGCTGGAACGGCTGGCCCACGAGTTGGAGGGCAGCGCGGTCACGCAAGTGGCCGACGTGACGGATGCGGCGAGCGTGCAGGCAGGGATTGACGCTGCGCTGGCCGCGTTCGGCATGGTGCACATGGCTGTCAGCTGCGCCGGGATCGGCAATGCGGCTAAGATTGTGTCCCGCGGCGTGCCGTTCCCGCTGGATACTTGGAACAAAGTGATCGCGGTCAATCTGACTGGCACCTTTAACGTCATCCGCCTCGCGGCGGTGGCGATGCTCGCCAACGAGGCAGACGCGGACACCGGCGAGCGCGGCGTGATTATCAATACCGCGTCCGGCGCGGCGACTCAGGGCCAGGTCGGCCAGGCCGCCTACAGCGCCAGCAAGGCCGGCATCATCGGCATGACGCTGCCGATCGCACGCGACCTGGCGGTGCACGGCATCCGCGTGGTGACGATCTCGCCCGGCCTATTTGAAACGCCGCTGGTTGCGGGTCTGCCGCCGTCCGTCGCCCAGGGCATCATCGACAAGAGCATCCTGTTCCCCCACCGCATGGGCCAGGCACAGGAATTTGGGATGTTGGTGCGCCATGTGATGGAGAACACGTACCTTAACGCTACCACCATCAACCTCGACGCGGGCGCCAGAATGACGGCGCGGTAGGAAGAGATAAGGTCGATAGATACTGACTGCGGGCAAGACGACTACTCGAGCCAAGCTGGTCAAAGCAATGGTATCTTATAACAAAACCAAGGAGTAACTCAAATGCACAATTTGAAAATAACGGTTCGGGCACTCTGCGTCATTCCTTTTCTCACGGGAGTAGCCGACATCGTCTATGGCGAGGGTCTTCTTAATGTTGCCGGAGCGAGGTTGGAGAACGCTGCGAACGACCCTGTCCTCAACAGTCAAATTGGTTTTTGGGGCGCGATCTGGTTCGGCTTCGGTCTCATTCTATGGCGTGCAAGTTCGCATCTGCACGATGAAGCAGACCTATTCCGCCTGCTGTGCGGTACCTTGGTACTCAGTGGTCTGGCCCGCCTCGGTTCTATGATGATGTATGGATTTCCCGGCCCGATACTCACGTTCGCGATGGCGGTTGAGCTCGGCGCTGGAACGGGCCTCCTCCTCTGGCACGCATCTGCTTTGAAGCTTCCAAACATGAACCGGGCGGTAAGTTCCTAGCGATCAAAGCTCTTGGCCTCCGTCAATCCGCACGTTCCTCACTCCTTGCTGGCCCACGGCAAGGAACCGTGGGGATCGCACATCGGCATTGTATAGCTGAGTCGGCGCATCATGCCGCCGCAGTCCCACATCGGGCTGTGCACTAAAATCAGCGGCGACGCATGAGATTTTTCTCGCCTGCTGCGCCCTGACGTATGATCGGGTAGGTTGAGGATACGTATAAAACGCGGTCACAAGGGCGACTAAAAACAGAAGACATCCTGATAACAGGCGGTTGGTAAGACTACCCCGGCGGCCTTTAGTTTTCCTGCGTTCACCCTGCTGCAGGCAGTTAGCCCAGGTGTCAGGAAATGGCCCGGCCGACGCCGACGGCAGCACGGTTTGCGTCTTGATGCGGCGCTTGAACTCCTCGTGGAGCCGCTCGATCGCGTTCGTGGTCCGCGCCGACTTCCACTGGCAAGCGGAGGAAGGCGAACAGGCGGTCGCCGGCCTCTTCCAGGCTTGCGGCCACCGCGGGGCAGCGCAGCCGCCACTTGCGCAGGAAGGCTTTGCGCCTGGTTTGCACCTCCTTCGCGGTCTCGGCGTAGATCATGTCGGTGTAGTCGGCCGAGACCTCCTCGTTCAGCGTGTCCGGTGCATGGGCCAGGAGGTTGCGATGCTTGTGAACTGTGCAGCGCTGGGCCGGCACGTCGGGCCACAATGCCGCCAGCGCCCGCTCCAGCCCGGCTCCGCCGTCGGTGATCAGGAACTCCGGCGTGCGCAGGCCATGGGCGATCAGGCCGTCCAGCACGCCGCGCCAGGCCGCCTCGCTCTCGCCCCCCATGTTCTTCACCGCCAACAGCACCTTATGCCCGTCGCGGCGCACGCCCGACACGACCAGCAGCGAGATGTTCGTCGCCTTGCGGTCCAGCCGCACCCGCACGACCGTGCCGTCCAGGATCAAGCGGACGATATCCTCCCCAGCCAGGTCGCGCCCATTCCAGGCGTCCCAGTCCGTCGTGCAGGGCCATTCAGTTCTAATTACTGGGTTCCAAGAGCGAGCAGCTGATCGAAGCTGACGGCGTTGGCGTAGAGCGCCAGACTGATGTTCTGGACGCCGTTGACGCGCAGGATGTTGAGCGCGACCGAACGAATGCGGGCCATCACGCCGGGCCTGGTGCGGATGCGGCTGGCGTCCTCGCCCAGGGTCACGTCCCGGACGTAATGGGCACGGTTCTCGATACCCCAGTGCGCACGGATGGCGGAGCCAAGGACCTTGGCCCCATGACGGGTCTGGCAAGGATAGTAGCCGACCTCCTCGCGGGTGGGCCACAGGCCGGAGCGGGTGTCCTTGACGTAGGTCAGGCGCGAGACCCGGGCGACGCAGCTGACCAGCGCCTGCCAGGGCGTGTCCAGCTGGCCGGCGGTGTCGAACACCTCGACGCGGCGATGCTCCTGGCGGCCATGGCGGCCGCGGTCCACGGTCTCGTAGCTGTCGAAGGGGCAGCCGGCGGCGCAAACTCCGGCCAGGGTCGCGTGCAGGGTGGGCTGGTTGTCCTTGACGCGAACCACCATGGCGTTGCCGGTCGCCGCCGCCTGCGCGAATGCGTCCCTTTGACAATGCAGCGCGTCGGCGGTGAACAGCACGCCCGTGAGGCCCAGTTCGGCCATCAGCCGCGGCACGGCTGCGATCTCGTCCGGCGCCCCGGCCAGCTCCTGGTGCGCCAGGATCAGGGCGGCGTCGCTCGCGAACGCGCTGAGCACATGAACCGCCTTGCGGTCGGTCAGGTGGTCGAAACTGCCGCGCAGCGTCTTGCCGTCAAGGGCGACCGTGCGCAGCGCTTCTGGGGCGGGGCGTGCGTTCAAGTCGCGGGCATGGTGGCGGAAGGCTGCTTCGAGATCGTCGCGGCCGAGCGCCAGGAACAGGTGGCGCAAGGTGTTGACCGCCGGAGCGCGCCGGAAGCAGGCGCCGAACACGGCGTTCAGGCGCTCGCGCTGCAGGGCGATGAAGGCGACGATCTTCTGGTAGGAAGTCGCCCCCGCAAGCGTGGCCAAGACCGAGAACAGCAGCAGGTGGCTCATGCTGTAGCGCTGGCCTTGAGCACGGCGCGGGTCGGGCACTTCGGCGAGTGCGGCAAGCAGGACAGCAAATGGCACAGGGCGACCTCTACGAAGCTGGAAAGCCGCCTCCATACAGCTGTTACATCACCTCGCCGCCGCTCACGCCCAGGCCGCTACGGCAGAACTGAATGGCCCTGGTCCGTCGTGACCTTGCGCCACGTCCGGCTGACCACGTCCTTGCCCACCGCCCCTCCGAACAACGCGGCCAGCGCGCGCTTGACCCGGCGCGTGTTGGTCCCAGACAGGTAGGCGCCCGCGATTAGCGCCTCGACCTGGCGCGTCATCCGGGCGTAGCGCGGCAGAGTGGCGCTGCGCCATTCCTGCGTCGCACCGCCCTCAATCGCCAAGCGCGCTTGCGGCACGCTGAGCTCCACCGGGCCGAACGAGCCGAGCAGCTGGCGCTCGCGCGTCCCGTTCCGGTAGCCCGCGGGCTCGCCCTTGGCCCGCTCATGCCGCGTGCGGCCCAAGGCCGTCGCGAGCTCTTGCTCCAGCAGCTCCTGGATGAACCCGCGCACCCGATCCCGGATGCCCGCCTCAATCGGGTCAAACCAAGCCTCACCCGCAAACAGCATCGTGCCGTCCGCTTCCATCTTTGTGCTACTCTGTTCCATGGCGTGGTCTCCGCCGGCGTGCCAACGCCGGTAATGGCTCGTTGAACAAGCCAGAGACTACGCCACCCTCGCTTTTCCACCACATCCGCGACGGCACCGTCGGTCCATCTGGACGTAGCGTGTTGCAAGGCGGACTGTGCGTGTCCCTAATAGTCAGGAGCGTTCAGGTGGACAGGTATCGCCTCCACTACTTCCCGGAGTCCGGCAACAGCTACAAGCTGGCTCTCATGCTTACCCTGTGCGGGCAAGCGTTCGAGCCTGTTTGGACTGACTTCGCAGCTCGGGTGACATGGACCCCTGAATGGCGGCGGACCGTAAACCCCATGGGGGAGATCCCCGTTCTTGAGGAGAACGGCGTCAGCATGACGCAGACCGGGCCGATCCTGCTCCGCCTGGCCGAGAGGTATGGCCATTTCGGAGGTGCCGACGAAGGCGAGCGCTTCGAGGTGCTTCGCTGGCTGTTTTGGGACAACCAGAAGCTTTCGGGCTTCATGGCGGCTTATCGCTTCCGACGCACCTTTACGCGAACAACCGATCCTGCCGTGCTCGCCTTCCTGCGCAGCCGGGTGGACGACTTCCTCGGCATCTTGGAGGAGCGGGTGGCAAGCTGCCCGTTCGTGACCGGGGATCACGCGACGATCGCCGACCTGTCCATGTGCGCCTATCTTTCGTTCCCACCGGACGAAACGGGCTACGACCTCAGCTCCAGCCACCCCCGCGTCCACGCATGGCTGGGGCGGATCGCGTCGCTGCCCGGGTGGCAGAGCCCCTACGACCTCCTACCCGGCCAGCGCCTGCCCCGTTACGCATGAGGTCGGGGAGCGCCAGCTTGCCGGTGGCGCCCGCTCCCTGTCTGCTGACCATCGGACAGGGCGCCGCCGGGCGCCGCGGCATGTGTCCCAATTGAACTGTTCCAGCTTGGCAAGCTGCAAGCCGCTGTTTCCGAAGAGGCGTCTCTCGGCGCATTTGGCCTTAACTCAAAATGGGACGGGCGGCGATGTTCCCGGTTCCTGCCAAGAACCGCGCTATCCTGCGCGTTCTGTGGCGCGACCCCGGATTGCAAGATACCGGGCGTTCTTCTTACTTTAGCTGCTGATCCACCGAACCATTACTGAGAAACGACCGAAGTCGGCCACTCTTGGTCAATGTTCAAGTGCTTCAATGTCGCGTCGAGCATGATGTCGAGCGCGCCAGCCGCCTGCGCTTCGCGCGCGAAGAAGGCGCCGTCGATGATCAGTGCCACGAAGCCGTGAACCATCGACCAGCAAGCGATCGTCGGCGACAGCGCCGGGTCGCCGGGTAACGCCATCACGGCATCGCCGCCTCGCACCACCCGGTCCGAGATAGCGAAGGCACGTCTCGCCGCCGCGACGTGCTCGGGATCGTCAGTGTCCAGCGCCTCCTTGCGCCACATCAATCGGAACAGGCCGGGTCGCGCGAGGGCAAACCGCAGATAGGCGTGGCACTGCGCGACAATGGTTGAGCGACGGTCCGGCCCGATTGCCGCTTCCAGGGCGTCGCCGAACTCGACGAAGCCAAGGGTCGCGATCGCCGTCAGGAGCCCCCGCGTGTCACGGAAATGATGTGCTGGCGCTGCCGGCGACACGCCCGCACGCCGCGCCGCGCCGCGCAGCGAGAAGGCGTCCGGCCCGACCTCCTCGATGATCTCCAGCGCCGCTTCGATCAGTGACGTGCGCAGGTCGCCATGATGGTATCCCCGCTGCATCGCTAAGCCAGTCTTGACACCGTTAACATTGACCGCCATGTCTGATCTTAACAGTGTCAATGGCGAGTTGGAAGCATGCTGAAGCCAGGTTTCGCCTTTTCAGCCGGTGGCACGCTGGCGATGCTGTCATGGCTCGCCTTGTCAGCGAGCCTGTTCCTGTCCGACCCGTTGCGTGCGGCAATATGGAACGGCACCACCATCGCCGTTCCCGCGCTGCTTGGACTGGCCTATGCGATCCTGCTGTTACGTGGCCTGCGCGAGCGGACCGGCGGCGGCTTCGGGTCGATCACCGCGGTTCGCCGACTCTTCACGAGCGATGCAGCACTCGCCGCGGGATGGCTCCACTATCTCGCCTTCGACTTGTTCGCCGGGTCATGGATCGCGCGCGAGGGGCTTGCCGCCGATGTGCCCCGGCTCTTCGTTCTCCCTTGTCTCCTCTTGACCTTTCTGGCAGGTCCGGTCGGCCTGCTGGCATTCCTCGTCCTGCGCTTCGCTGTCGCTGGTCGCCTGGGAATCCCGACGTGACCGGCGTCGCAATGCCGGTGTGGCGCGCTCCCGCCGCGATGCACCGCTGGTTCCCGCAACGTGCGCTGACCCGCTGTGGTGTCGCGCTACTTGCGCTGGTGCCAGCGGGTGTCGTCTGGGCGTGGCGCGACCCGCGCAAAGTCGCCGGCGAGGCGGTTGCGACGAAACCAACCCGCTTCGCGCTCTCGATCAGCGCCTACATGCTAACGGCGTCGGCGATGTTCACCTACGTGCGTCCCGAGCGCCGATCCGCCCTCCTGCCGCGTGCAGCCGTCTGGACGATGGTCGTCGGATCAACCGTCGAGCTTTCCTGCATCGTTTTGCAAGCCGCGCGGGCGAGGCGGTCGCATTTCAACCGGTCCACGCCGGGCAATGCCGCCATATACTCGGTGATGGGCGCGTTCGCCGTCCTGTTCATCGGCGCGGTGCTGCCGCTGGCCTGGGAAATCGCGCGACGACCAGACGAGCACGCCGACCGCAACATGGTCCAGGCGACCGTGGCGGGCCTGCTCCTGACGTTTGTTGCCGGCGGCGGGACCGGCGCCTTGATGAGCGCTCGAGGCCGCCACGCAATCGGGCGGGAGAATGCACGCCTGCCCTTGTTCGGCTGGAACATGACAGGCGGGGACATTCGGGTGCCGCACTTCTTCGGCATTCACGCGATGCAGGCGCTCCCGATGATCGCCGCCAGTGCGAATGCGCTCAGCCCAAGGCGAGCAAAACCGCTCTTCGTGGCCGGCGCTCTCGCGTACGGGTTGCTGACGGCCGGCCTGCTATATCAGTCGCTGCGCGGTAAGCCGGCAACGACGCTGTAGATGAGCTTAGGACATATTATGCCCGTATCCACGACCGCGTCGCCGCTGAGGATCGCTGTTCTCGGCACAGGCAAGATCGGCAGCATCTTCGCCTTTCAACTGGCCCGCACCGGCTACCACGATGTCACTGTCATCGCTCGGCCCGGGTCGGTCAGGTTGCAGCAGTTGCAGCGGGATGACGGGATCATCGATGTGAACGGAGAGCGGGCACGCGTCCGCGTCATCGATGTGCTGGACGAAGGCACGCCCTACGATCTCCTGATCGTCACCCTCCTCGATCACCAGGCTGAGGCGGTCCTGCCCAGCTTGCAAAGAAGCGCGGCCAAATACGTCCAGTTCATGTTCAACACCTTCCGTCCCGAGCGGTTGCGGGACGCCGTCGGTGCCGAGCGTTGCGCCTTCGGTATGCCGTTCGTCCGGGGGATGCTGGACAGCGAAGGCAGGCTCAAGGCGCGTATCGGCGCCGGCGGCCAGAAAACGATTATAAGCGAGCTGCGCTGGGTCGACCTGTTCAACGCGGCGGGACTTCCCGCCGCCCTCGAGCCCGACATGCCGCTCTGGCTGCGCTGTCACGTTCCGATGTGCGTGGCGTTTGAGAGCGTATCGGTAGCAGGCGAACGGCGAGGCGGCGGTGCTTCATGGGGTGAAGCGGTCGTCCTGGCGCGCGGTGTCCATGCGAGCTTCGATCTCATCAGGAAGCTTGGATATCCAATCTACCCAAAGGAAAAGAAGCGCCTCGACCGCTGTCCGACGCCGGTCCTGGCGGCGATGCTCTGGTCCATGTCGCGTGTGCGATCGTTCCGCGAGCTGCTGGCGACCGGGAAAGCGGAATGCCAGGCCCTCGTGGACGACATGGTGGCAGCCGCGCCGCTCGCGAGACATCCGGTCAACGTGTCCCGTATCCGAGCGATGAAGCCTTAATGTCTGCATGATCTCGGTCTCGGATCTGGTTCATTGTGACGGAGCTATGCTGCGGTCGTGTGGCTGCTCACCCACTCAGGCCTTCACGGGGTTTTCCGTCGTCACGAGGAAGTCGCAGCCGTGCAGATCGAGGAAGGACTCCTCGTCGGGTCGCACCTTGGCCATGTACTCGTTGTCGGAGAAGCAGCGGGCCAGCGCGTCAACGTCGTCGAACCAAAGCTCGGTCACCCCGTCATACTTGGGAGGCGGCATGCCCGGCAGCTCGACGTCCATCATCGCGTGCTGCTGGACGTAGCGCCGCACCGTGTCCTGGACAACCTTCACCGACATGAAGAGCGGAGCATGACTGTTCTTGTGATGATCGACGAACTGCTCGTGCGTGAGCGTGGGCTTGCGCTTGAGCAGGATCGTGAACTTGACCATCGGCGGCATCCTCGGTGGATAGAAGCTATGCATAAAACGTAACTCGCTGGCGATTGTTCCGTCGGCGACTGTCATCGCAGATTTTGAACATCGTGAAGCCGCGTTGATATCGCTCCGGAACTGGCCGGGACCGAGACCCTGGCCAGCGACTGCGGCATCCCCATCTCGTGCGCGACAGGGTCGCATTCACTGTAGATGGCTCTGGACAGCTGCGCCGACCCTCTGAACCAGCTCGGTGCGATCGATGTGCATGACCGAAGCGTGCCTCAGCACGTAGCGGCTGAGCACGAGGCCGGCGATTTGCATTACGATCATCGCCAATCGCACCTGCCTTCCATCGTCGGGCAGCACACGCCAAATTGCAGGCGCGGCCTGTTGCTCGATGACCTCCGTCAAGCGCCGCCGCGCGGCTTCGTGCGTTCCCGCGGCGCGCAGCAGCGCGGGCAACTGATCGCCCGCGTCCCATCGATCCAGGATGTGCCTGACCAGCGCTTCGCCGCGCTGCTCGTGCGGCAAGGCAGCGAGATCGGGCATGTGGAAGTTGATGGTCGCCGCAGCGGCGAAGAGGTCTTCCTTGCTGCCGTAATAGCGCAGGACCATTGAGGGATTGACCTCCGCGGCGGCCCCCACCGCCCGGATCGTCGTGCGCTCGTAGCCGTGCTCGGCGAAGAGCCGCCGTGCCTCCGCGAGGATGCGATCACGGGTCGGCTGGGAGCGTAGCGGCTTTGACACGCCGTCACTATCGGTCGGCCATGCACGAAATGCAACCAAACGCTTGCAAACGTCTGCTTGCATACGCATGTTTGCATTCAGTTCAGAGCGTCAGGGCATCTCTGGAGAACGCGCATGCCGACGAAGCCGTATACACTGCCACGGCGGGTTGACCGCTTCCGAGATCAGCGCTGGCTGATTGACAAGGTGATCGAGACGGTCGGACCGGAGTTCGATGAGCCGCGCCTGCAATACTACAGCGCGCCGATGAGCCTGGATCATCGCGGACCGGTGATGGGCCTTAAGGCGGTGATCCACCGCTGGGACGACCTCACGCCCGAGCTCGCACGGCTCGCACGCCGCTACAAGCTACAGGCGTCGCCGGCGCAAGGACACGAGCTGACCGCCAGCGAATAGCTTCTTCTCGGCTTTCGCGATGTACGACGCCGCGCGATGGCCGATTGTCGCCAACACCGAGCACGACCTCACGCTGGAGCGCAAGAAGACCGATTGCTACGGCGAGTTCACGAAGTTTGCAGATCGTTGCATCGAGGCGGTCGAGATAACCATGGGGACCGAAACATGACGCACGAATATGTTCTTTGGATAGCGACTGCTGCCTATGGAATGCACATGATCGAAGAGACCATCTACGATTGGCACGGCTGGGTTAGGCGGATACTTAAGCTAGACGCTGAATGGAGCGAGTTCTACATGGTCAATGCCATCGTCATCGTATTGGGCGTAAGCTGCGCGATGGTGGGATGGCGGCTGCCAGCGGCGGCACTGGTCTTTCCGGCCTTCATGCTGGTCAATGCCATCCTTTTTCACGTCGTCCCAGTCATCGTCACGCGGGTCTTCTCGCCGGGCCTGTTCACGGCCGTTATCCTGTTCTTACCGGTTGGGGGTTGGGCTTACTGGGGCGCATGGCGCGACGGCATGCTCACTGCGGGAGCGGTCATCGTCTCCGGCGCGGTGGGCTTCTTGCTGATGATGTTCCCCATCGTCCTGCAAAAGACGAAGAGGATGCCATTCTTCCGCCAAGACATCGGATCGGCCCGAGCGTCCATTTCGGGTTGATCAGCTGCTCTCGGGCAAAACGCCCGCCGACCTTGAATAATTAGGAGAAAGCTATGTCCGTCACGCTCATCAACGTATTCAAGCTGCCCGAGGACCAGCGCGATGAGTTCCTGAAGCGCTGGACGGAAACGACGCAGGCTTTTATTGGGTTCCGGGGAGGTGACGGGTCCGTCACGCTACCAGGCCTGCGATGAGGGCGCCGAGCAGGGCTTTGCCGCGTCGGCGCGCATTGTGCACGAACTGGAAGAAGCCAAGAAAAAGGGGCAGCTTGTCTTGCGAGATGCCGCGGCGCGGGCGGAGCCAGGAACGCGGCAGCGACCAGAAGCCTTCCATGGTGTTGACGTGGACCTCGCAGAACCCGCCCCCGTTCTCGTCGCGGGCATACTCGCCGCGGGCGTGGCAGACGGTCTTGTGCCCGTAGCCCCAGGCGGGCAGGCGCGCGTAAATACTATATTCGTCCGTGTGGACGAGGGTGCCCGGGGTGACAATGGCGGTGATGATCGGCTTGATCGTGGCCTGCTGCACGTTGGCCAGCATGCGCAATGCGACCTGGCCACCGCGCTGGATCAGGTCAAGGATGGGCGGCTTGTCCTTTTCCAGCGTGCCGCGTCCCGACGCGCCTGCCAGCCTGCGGCAGCGCCCGAGCCGCCCCATTTGGCCACTTCTCTCGGCTGCCCCTTGTGCCCGGCCACGACGTAGACCTTGTCGATCTCGACCTCGCCCGTCAGCTCCACCACCGGCGTTTCGGCGACTAAGCCGCTCCGCAGCTGCTCCGTCATGGCCTGCACGTCCGAGGCGTCCAGGCCCAGCTCCAGGGCGATCTGCCGATTGGCGAGGTTCAGGCCCATGAAGTAGAGGCACAGCACCCACACGCGCAGGCTGGTGGTGCCCCGCCAGCACCGTGCCGGTCAGGTCGTCGAAACGCCGTGAACACGCCTTGCACCGGTAGCGCTGCCGGCAGGGCTGCGTGTCGTCGCACCCGTCCCGGACGTCGGCGCCGCTGTCGCATACGGGGCAGCGCACACCCTCCGGCCAGCGGTGCTGGCGCACCAGCGCGAAGCACTTGGCGTCGTCGATCAGGCCCGAAAGGTTGATCAAGTCGGATGCAGCCATGACAAAAGCTCCTCGCGCGAGCAGGTCAGCTACTTCCGCTTTTGCGCGCGCACCAGATGTCCCAAGCCCTACTTCCCGGTCTTGCCCTCACCACTCCGGAACCCAATAAGAGCCCTGAAGTTTTACAACCAGAGATGCCCGCACTCGAGCCTTGACATGCGGACGCCGGATCAAGCCTACTTAATTGTCTGCCGCAACGCGCAGCGGCATGAACATCGCCGCCGTTGGTGGTGCGTCGCTCTGGTCGGGCTACGCCCTCCCTGCGCACCGCCCCACCAACGGCACCACACGATACCAACCGGCAGGGACTCCACTCATCTAACGCGGAACAGTGTCTCGACGAAGCCGGCCACCTCTCTTTTCGACGCTGGTGTCCAACGTTATCACTTTGGAAGCAAAGGAGGAGGTTTGAATGAAAAGGCTGTTCGTCGTGGCCGTCATGCTGATTTACGCAGGAACCGTGGCAGACGCGATTGAGGACAAATCTGCCCCACAGGTTGTGATCGAGCCCACCGACTCGGCGGACGTGAACTCGGCGGGTCAGCCCATTGTCTTTCCGCAGAAGAATGGGCACGTCACCGCAGCAGTGTTTGATATTCCGCCAGGAGCGGTTCTGCCGGTGCATGAGCACCCTTTCCCCAGGATGGGTTACGTCTTGAGCGGGACACTTCGCGTCACCAATGCGGAGACCGGCCAGAGCCAAGATTACAAGCCTGGCGCGTTCATACTGGAGTCGGTCGGGATATGGCATAAGGGCGAGAACCCGGCACAGGAGCCATTGAAGCTTCTGGTGATCGACCTTTTGGAGAAGGGTGCCGTCTCGACGGTGCTGAAGCCATGAGGAGGGACGTTGGTGACGTTGTTGCACGGAGTGGCTTGGTGGCGCTCGAGCCCTGGCCGGGGTAGCAGGTTCGTCCCTGTCTGAGCCTGGATGCCATCTTGCCTTTCAAGCTAAACGTCGACTGCGGCCATCAAATCCCCAAGCAGAAGTTCAAGTTCACGAACTGGCCGGACTATGACGCAAGTCAGCCCCGGGCACCAACTCGACGATGCCGTGCTCAGTTCCCGAGGAGCGCCGGGATGGAGAAGTGTGTCATCTCGACCGGGTTGGGCGCCGCAGCACCTCGGCCAACTGTGGCCTCGGGATCACCGGCCGGAGGAACGGTGAAACGCGTCGTCCCGGCGCTGTAGAGCTTGGCCGATGCTGGCCTGGGAGAGATGCCGTTATAGCTCGCCCCGTTCACGTAAATGTTGCGGTCGGTGGTGGGCGTGCCGTCGTAGGCGTCGTTGAGGAAGCTTATAGCGAGGTCGTGCGCGCCGGAGCCGAACGTGCCCTGGAAGGTGAACGTCTCGCTCCGCCCCGCATTCTTAAGGGCCGTGACGGTGACTGGCTTGGCATTCAGAGTATGGCCATCAATGGCGACGCTGGCCTGGGCATCGCCTCGAAAGGCGTCCTCGGCCAGCGTCAACACCAGGGTGTCCGGGCCGCTGCCGAACGTGCCGCCATTGACCGTGGTCGGGTCCGCCTCGGGATCACCCGCGGGCGAGATGGTGAAGCGCGTCGTCCCGGCGCTGAAGAGCTCGGCCGATGCTGGACGGGGAGAGATGCCGTTGTAACTCGCCCCGTTCACGTAGAGGTTGCGGTCGGTCATGGGTGTGCCGTCGTAGGCGTCGTTGAGGAAGCGTATAGCAAGGTCGTGCGCGCCGGCGCCGAAGGTTCCCTTGAAGGTAAAGGTCTCATACTGCCCCGCATTCTTAAGGGCGGTGACGGTAATAGACTGGGCGGTCAGCGTCTGGCCGTCGATGGCGATGCTTGCATGGGCGTCGCCCTGAAAAGCGTCCTCAGCCAGCGTCAACACTAGCGTGTCCGGGCCGCTGCCGAACGTGCCGCCATCGATTGCGAACAGGGCCGACGTCGGCGCCGGCGCTGACGCCGTGGCGACCAGGTCCGGTTCAAATGTCAGCAGCTGCTCGGGCGCGTTCAACACGGTGCCCGGCGCGAGGAGGTTTTTGTCGGATGGCGTTGACTGCCTCATGGGGTGTTGTCCTTCCATCGTTCAAATAATTAGAGAGCGCTGGGTCTCGCTTCGGTCCGCCCCGCAAAGCCCTGCTCGAAACAGGCGGCTCGGACGGGTCCATAACCTCAACGCCGACCAGCGATGTTAAACAGTTGGACCAGGCAGCTTTCATGCCGTCGCAGACCCTCTAGCGTTATGTTATGATACCGACTTCAGTCAACCACGGTCGGGGCGCGAGGCGCATGATGGGCGCACATCGTCGAGCATGCGCGGGAAGAACGGTGCCTGTAGTGAATATAGTCCCAGTGCGGTGTGCGAGCGCCATGTAGGTCTTCCTGAAGCGGTTCCGTTGCAAACACTCGTTCGGGACAAGCCAGCGCAAGAAGGGCGCCGATGTCGGCAATTGCAAGCGGCGATTTGGAAAGAGGTTTGCGATGAAGGCTGTCTGCGCCTGCATGTCGTGACCGCCAACATCAGGAACCGGCCCCTTGCTGATCATCGCCATCGCCTCTTGGCTTGGCAGTGTTTACCGTGCAGTTGGCACGCTTCCGAAGCCAAGCCCGGGCCGTATCAGCCGCTTTATTCGGCGATGGTCTCGCTCAACGATATTATTGATGTATTTGCACTGTCGGAGACGTGCAATGCGCCACGATTTTCCCCTACGTTTCATCTCGGCCGCGGCACGCGGGCAGGCTGGGTCCTTGTCCACGGATAGTGCGCGGGTGGCCGGTATGGAGCTGCGCCAGCGCCCTGCGGAAGAACTGCCAGGCCGAGTCGGCATCGCGGCGCGAGGAGAGCAGGAAGTCGATCGTCTGGCCCAGGCTGTCCACAGCCCTATACAGGTAGGTCCAGACTTTCTTGACTTTGGTGTAGGTCTCGTTGACCCGCCAGGAACCGGTGGTGAGTCGCAGATAGCGCCGGAGCCACTTCTCCAGCGACGCCGCATAGGCCTGCATCCGGCGACAGATCGTTGTGTAATCGACCATCACGCCACGGTCCGACCGCCTTAATGCGCGGTCGCGATAGCTGAAGGAGAACGCCAGATACCGCCGCAGCGCCCAGAGAATGACTTTGGCTGTGAAATGCCGTCCCTTGACTACGCCGCCACGATTTGCGTTTATCGCCCGCCCGCTGTTCCGCTCAGCGCCAGCCTGCAACGTTCCTGGTCGGGCTGGCACGCTTGCAACTGGGCTGTTTGATAGACCTCTGATAATTACTGGTGATTCCCCTAGTTTAAGCCAATGCAGTCGACTTGCGATATTGGCGCTTATCGCAAGTTGACGGCAGGGGGATAGGTGGTATTCTGTGCCTACGCCAGGTCCCAAGATCGCACCCCCACCAGCATTACGCGAGGCTCAACAAGTCGCGATGCCGATGCAGCGTGCGGTCGCTCCCGGCACAAGTCCGATCAATACCTCGTCGCGGCCGACGCACCGTCGATGGTGCGCGCCTACATGGCTGATTGGAAGCATTTCTCATTGTGGTGCGCGGGTCGCGGCTTGGCACCGATGCCGGCCAGCCCGCAGCTGGTGGACGACTACCTGTCCGACCTTGGCGAGGGCTACGCCCGGGCAACGCTGCTGCGATAGGTGGCTGCCATCGCGCGCGCCAACCGGCATGCTGGCCACCGGGTGGATACCGGTAACCCGTCCATACGCGACGTGCTGCGTGGCATCGGCCGCACCCATGGCAGCACCCCCAAGCGCGCTCGGGCGCTGGCGGCCGAGGAGATCAGGAGGCTCGTCGTCACCTGCCCGGACGATACGCAGCCTGGAGCTGCTGATCCCGCGATCCAAGACCGACGCCGAAGCGGAGGGAGCACGCATCGGCATCCCGCGCGGCAAGGCGGAGGACACCTGCCCCGTCCGAGCGCTTCAGGCGTGGCTGAAGGGCGCCGGCATCGAGCATGGGCCGTGTTCCGCGCCGTCACCCGGCACGGCACCCTGCGGGCGGCTGCGCTGAACGGCGAGGCGGTGCGCCTGATTGTGCTCAAGCGGGCACGGCTGGCCGGCATCAAGGGCTCGCGGCTCGAGCCGGTGTCCCCGCATGAATTCTGTTGCGGGCCCGCTTCGTGACGTCGGCCTACCGCGCCAACGTGCCCGACGAGGAGATCATGGGCCACAGCCGGCATCGGAGCCTGGCCACGATGCGCAGCTACGTCCGGCGCTCCAAGCTGAGCCACCCCCAGGGCCATTCAGTTCTAATTACTGGGTTCCAAGAGCGAGCAGCTGATCGAAGCTGACGGCGTTGGCATAGAGCGCCAGGCTGATGTTCTGGACGCCGTTGGCGCGCAGG
>JAABUY010001290.1_pt1 | contig 34648 bp, 29 predicted proteins | sample 5560271 | NCBI WGS metagenome assembly JAABUY01 (sample SAMN10711886, study PRJNA513374) | rock metagenome | isolation source: Antarctica rocks | place: Antarctica: Victoria Land, University Valley | reverse complement strand
ACGCAAAACCCTGAAGAGCTTCCGGGGCGGCGCCATGGAGCAGTGGCGCGAAGCGGCTGCCACCTGCGCATGAATTGATCGCCTGACTGCGCCATTTGCGGTCATCTTCAAGCAAGTTGACAATGCCGCTGGGCCAGCTTCGCCGCTCGGACGGCGAACACTTAACGGCCGAGGACCTGAAGCTGACCGTGACCTATTGGGGCGGCGGCAAGGGCAAATGGACACCGCGCCCCTTTCTGGAGCCGGAGCTGCCCGCCGAAGCGTGGGACGGTCCATGGGGGGACCGAACCGGCGACCTGTTCCTCAACGATCAGGCTTACTTCGCGCACGTCCCCGAGGCAGTCTGGACCTACCAGCTCGGTGGCTATCCGGTCTTGAAGAAGTGGCTCGGCTACCGTCAGGCCGATCGACGCGACGGCAAGTCGTTGACAGAGGATGAGCGGCGCTGGCTGCGGCAAATGATCCAACGCGTTGCCGCGCTGCTGGCGCTCGGTCCTACGCTCGATCTGCTCTACCAGGAATGCGTCAGCACGAGCTTCACCGCTGTCGAACTTGGCGTTCGTAAGTAGCTGGGGAGAAGGTCCTCGCACGCGAAGCTTGATCAGGTCACCCTTATTGCTTCGACACCGGCGGTGCGAAGAAGTTCGTAGAGTGTAGCTATCTTGTTACGTTTCCCCCGCTGAGCGGTATAGGTGAAGACCACCCGTTGCTTGGCTCGTGTGAAAGCAACAAAGAACCCGGCGGTTGCCTCGATTTGGTCCCCAGCAAAGCTCCACCAAGCTCCGTCGTCAAGCCCGACAAAGATGACGCTATGGTACTCGAGGCCCTTGCTCTTGTGAATCGTCATGAGCGGGATCGAATGAAGCCCCTCATACACGTCGAGCGCCTGCGTCCAATCGGTCGCGCCCGCCGACGACTTCCAAAGGTGGATGCCTGCGGCGTCCACCACCTTCTCGAACCATCCGCCCTGCGCATACGCAGGATGAGCGGCGAGCAGCCGGTCGCGGCCGACCAGATCGAGCACCCGGTCGACCACCGCAGCAGCTTCAGCCTGCGAGGTTAGAGTTTGGGGGTAGTTCGCCTTCAGCCCGACCGAGAAGTCGTCGAGTTCGCGCGCGAACCGGGTTTGCCCGGCTTCATCGTCGGGGGAAATCCCGCGCAGCGCTCCCAGTGAGTCCTGACACGCGGTCCAATAGCGCCCCGCGCGATCGGTCATCGCCAGACGGAGCACCGACACCAGCAGCTCCGAAATCTCCTCGGCCAAGAGTTCCTGGAGCATGACCGCACCCACGGTGCCGGCTTCGTTGCGGAGCGGAATGCCTGCCGCCTGAAATGCGGGCTCCAGAACGACCGAGTAGTCTGCCGCCTTCTGACGAACGAGCAGAACGAAGTCGCGGGGGCCGAGCGCATGGGTCTTCATCTCGGCCGCAACGAAGGCGGCAAGCCGCTCGGCCTCCACGTCGGGCGTCGAGAAGTCCCACATCGCGCAGCTGTCGCCGGCGACCGTTCCCGCTGTCTTCGACACGGGCTTTACGGATTTGGCATCGAGGGCCTGAGCGAGAACATGCTGGATGCGCACCAGTTCAGGGGACGAGCGATAATTGTTGTAGAGGGGCGTCCGTTTGGCCCCGAAATCCACGTCGAACTCGGTGAACGGATCGTCCATCGCCATCGCCCAACGCATGATCTGCTGCTTGTTGTCGCCAACCGCAGTGATCACGGCATTGGTGCCGCAAAAGATCGTGCGCACCAGATCGTATTGAACCTGGGTCGTGTCCTGGAACTCGTCCATGAAGAGATGCGAGTAGGTGAGGCGTAGCGCGTCGCGGGCCATCGGATTCACGCGCAGCAAGAGTTCGGCGAGCCGGCCAATCATGGGAAACGACAGGAAGGTGTTCTTCCCTTCGTGGAGCGATGACTGCCAGAAGCGATCAGCCGCCCATCGGCCCGGCGTCGGCTTGGACCAGCCGTCGATCGGAAGCGGAGACCCCAGCAGATGAGTGCGCTCGAACGCTTTCACGGTCAGCGCCTGGATGTCCGCATAAGTGCCGACCGATGCGGGCGGGGCGCCGAGTTGCTGTTGCAGGAATCCTCGATACGCGGTGTCGTTCGGGAACATCAGCTCGTAGTCGGGCCGCGGACGCCAGCGATCAGGCAGCGCTTGGCCGAAGCGGTCGATGAGCCCTTTGGCGAACGAGTCGAAAGTCATCGAGTCGAGCCGAGCGGCGTGGCTGCGGTGGCAGCGCTTCCGCACCCGGGCGGCGAGGTTCGTGGCAGCGTCCCGCTTGAAGCTGATGGCAAGGATGCGTTGTGGCGCCCGCGAGGCGCCGGTTTGCAGCAGATAGGCGGCCCGCTGGGCCAGCAGCTCGGTTTTACCGGCGCCCGGGCCGGCAATCACCGATCGGTTGTCGTCCGATCGAACTACTTTCAGCGCGTTCGCCTCCAGCGCCTCCACACCAATCGGTTTCCAATTGTCCGGGCGGACCCGTCGTGCGAGCGCCGCCATGATCAGTCTCGTCGCAGCGATGTAGCGATGTAGTTCAGCAACTCGGCGAAGATTGGCGGCATGTCCGCGCGGAGGGCCTTGGCTTTGATGTGCGTCAGCGCGGCCAGGTGGGTTGCGGGTTTGCTGCGCGTGAGGAAGTGATACCGATACGCGGGAAACATCGCCGGAGAGTCCTTGAAAGCACCCGTATAGAGGGCGAGGCCGGGACCGGCGGTGCCGAGCACGACCTCGGCCGCTTTGTCAGCGGCCATCTTGGGGCCGCCGCCTTCGAGAATCGTCGCCTCGTAGGCATCGGGGAAGGCTTCGAGCATCGCCAGATCCAAGTCGAGGGGCGCCGAGAAGTAGACGCCATGGGGCTTCAGGCAGTCGATCCAGCCCTTGAGGATCTTGCGGTCCTCGGCGTCCTGCCAGGTATGCATCTGTGCAAACCGTTCGTCCGACAGAATACCGTCGTCTAGCTTCAGAAGCTTAGCCTTCGACGCGCCAAAGGCGATCAGCTGCTCGATGGCGGTCTTCACCCGGCCAAACCCGCCGCCGGCACGGCCGAGGTCGAGATCAAGTAGCGTGGCATGCGGAATGCCGAGGTCGGTCAGCAACCGCCAGAAGTGCTGCACGTGTCGGCCGCCCAGCGGTACGATCGCGACGAACGCCGGGTCGATGAGCAGGTGGAGAGCTTCCGCCAGGCGCGGAAGCACAATCCGCTCGGAATCGCCTTCCACGAGAAGCACGAACCGGGCGAAGTAGAGCTCGGGGTAGGTCAGCATGGCGCCACGGACGAACTTCGCCTCCTCGTCGTTGCCGGCCGGAATCTTGACTCTCTTGACTGACGAAGTGCGCGTCTTCGGATCGCAGCGGCAGTAGCGGACCTCCCGGGGATAGATCCGGCTTAACACGGCCGGGGAATGGCTGGTAATAATCGCCTGAGCGCCACCCTCATCGGTCAGCGAACGAACCTGCCGGATAATTCGTGCGAGGTAGTATGGCGACAGGTGGTTCTCCGGCTCCTCTAGCGCAAAGAGCGTGAGGGCGGGGATCCGAAGCTGGTCGTCGAGAAATCCCTCGACTTCGCCGGCCACCACTTGGCGTTCAAGGTCGAACACCGCCGCGGCCAGCGCGAAGTAGAAGAGCGACTGCTGGCCATCGCTGAGCGCGTCGAGCCCCCGTTCCTGGCCATCGGGTCCTTGCTCGAAGATGACCGCGATCTTGTTGACCACTTCCTCAAACCGGCGGCTGACGAGGCTCAGGCGGGGCTTCGTATCGACGACATCGTCGTGAAGGCCCGACCATCGCGTCTCCAGCGCCTTGCCGATCACGGCGATCGCGGTCTCGCTCTCGAAGGCGCTGCTAAGCTTTTCGCTAGCCTCTTGGACGGCATCCTGAGTGTCTGCCGACCATTCGATCGCGCGAAGGAGCCTCGCGGCCAGAGCGCCGGTTGTGGCGCGCACCTGGGCGGCGGCGTCACGGCTGGCGGGCGTGTAGTAGAGCTGTATGAGCCCGCGATCGGCGGCGGATACCGGGTGGCGCTTGTCATCCGGCACGTTCTTCTCGAGGGTGTCGACCCAGAACAGCTCCTGCGAGACCTCGCCGTCCACGGTTCCGTCGTCCTCCCAGCGCGCCTCCAGGCGCAGGCGACAGACCGGCGCCTTGCCATCCCGCTCAAGCTGCATGTGCCGGAAGGACGGCGCGATGGTCTCGGGCGTCGCCGTGCCGTCCGCGAGTTCAGGCAAGCCGATTAGCACGTCAATGAACAGGTCCTTGAGCTCGCGGTCCTCGGGATCGTCCTCCGGCCCGAGATGGAAGTCGGACCGTTCCACTGTCCGCTGGGCGCGCGAGACCCCGAACAGCTTGGAAAGGGCGTGGAGAAGGGCTGTCTTGCCCGCCGCGTTTGGGCCGACCACGGCGGTGATCTCGGGCGACATGGAGACGGTGATCGGCTCAGGACCGTAGGAGCGGAAACCTGACAGGGTGACGCTTTCGAGACGCACGACAGTCCTTCGGATTAAGAGCTGGCCGGGAGGGGATCGGTTCCCTCGCTCAGAATGGCAAGGTAGCGGCTATAGCCGAACACGCGGCCTCGCTTGCGCCCGGTGACCTCTTCGACGATGCCGAGGCGCTCCAGATCGGCAAGCGCCGCGTTCACGGTCGGGGCCGTCAAGCCAGTGCGCTCGACGAGCTGGTTGGCGGTCAGATACGGGTTTTGCTGAAGGAGTTCGTGAACGCGCAGCGCCGAGCCGGCGCGCTCGCTCTTCGCGGTGATGCGCTCGCGATCTTCCTTGAACAGTTCGACGATTCGGGTCGCGGCGTCAAAAGCCTGGTTAGCCGTGTCGGCGACGCCCGAGAGGAAAAACTCCAGCCATGCTTCCCAGGCACCGTGCTCGCGCACCTCCTGGAGCAGTCGATAATAGTCGTTGCGGTGGGTCTTCAGGTATAGGCTGAGGTACAGCAACGGCTTACGCAGGACGCCGTTCACGCAAAGGTACAGCGTCACCAGCAGGCGTCCGATGCGGCCGTTTCCGTCGAGGAAGGGGTGTATGGTCTCGAATTGGACGTGCAGGAGGCCGGCCTTGATGAGCGCCGGCAACCTCGAGTTTTCCTCGTGCATGAAGCGCTCGAATGCATCGAGGCAGGCGTGCAGCTCGGCCGGCGGCGGCGGAACGAAGAGAGCGTTGCCAGGCCGTGTGCCGCCGATCCAGTTTTGCGACCTCCGGAACTCGCCTGGGTTCTTGGTGCCGCCCCGTCCGCTTTGGAGCAGCCGTTCGTGCATCTCGCGAATAAGGCGAAGGGACAGGGGAAGTTCTTCCAGCCGCTGCAGGCCGTACATCATCGCGTCGACGTAGTTGGAGACCTCTCGAATATCGTCGATCGGCTGGCCTGCTTGAGCTTCGATCTCGAAGCGGAGGAGGTCCGAGAGCGTCGACTGCGTGCCTTCGATCTGGGACGAGAGGACGGCCTCCTTACGCACGTACATGTAGAGGAAGAGCTCTTGTCGCGGCAGGAGCATCGTGATGCCGTCGAGGCGGCCCAAGGCGCGCTCAGCCAGGCTGAGGCGCTCCAGGAGCGCCAGGACATCGACCGGCGGCGCTGGCGGGAGCGGCGGTGGCACGAACGCACGCACCACTTCGCCCGCGACAGGTGTCTCGACAAAGCGGCCCAGGCGCAGGTTCTCTTCGGATACCGCCATCTTCGTACTATGGCGACGCCGGCTTATTTAAGCAACTGGCCCTTGGCTTAATTAGGAATGGAGCTAAGGTAAGCGCGCTTAAATAAGAGCCGAGAGCGTATGAGCGGGTACACCCAGCGTGTTCGGGACAGCATCCTGCCCCTTTCCGTTGCCGCCACCCTGCCGGCGGCTTTCGACGAGTGGGCATTCACCGAAAACACCGTCGACCACGAATCGCCGATCGAGACGTTCGAACTCTGCGGCCAGCAAGACCTACGTTACCACTTCGAGATCGCCAACCGCTATACCGAGGCGGCGCTTTGGGTCGGCTCGCACTGCATACTCCAGTTCAACGTCGCTGTCGTGCAGGAGGGGCGGCGGCTCTCGCCCGCGGAGGCGAAGCGACACCTCGCAAAGCTCACGCAACAAATGCAGCTCGGCTCTTGCATTCGAGCGCTGGAGCAACTCGCGAAGACAGAAAGCAACCCGATCTTATCGGGCGCGCTCGACTATTATCGTCGCAACAAAAAACTCACGCCGAAGTACGCCGCCGTCGTCTTTTGGAAGCTCCGATCCCTGAGCGTCGAGCACCATCCATCCTTTTTCCGAGTCGAGCTTCGGCGCGCTCAATACATCGAGGACTTACGGCAGATGCCGACCGCGCGTGTGCACCGCTTCTGGGGAGCGCTGACGACCGCGCAACGTCGAAAGGCGATGGAGCTTGGCATGCCCCGCCCGCCTGATGACCGGGGGCCAAGCTACGCCGCGCTTGCCCGCAGCGAGCCGGGATTGCACCCCAGGGTCGCTTGGGAGGGGGACCGGTGTATGGTGAGCGTTTTCGGGAATGATGGTGGTTCGACTGCTGCGAGTCTCGAGCTCTCCTAGGATGAAGAGAGTCGACCAGAGCGAATTCACTGACCTCTTCGCTTCGAGACCGCAGGCCTATGCCTGGTTTCTCGGAGCCGGGGCGTCACGCATGTCAGGCCTACCGACGGCGACTGACATCATCTGGGATCTAAAACGCCGTTTCTACGCCCGGGAGGAGAACCAGGAAATCACGCGTCAGGACATGCAGAACGACGCGGTGCAAGCGCGCATCCAGGCGTTCATGGATTCGCGCGGCTTTCCACGACTCTGTGCGGATGACGAGTACACTACCTACTTCGAGAAGATCTTCGGCCCGGACAAGGAGCGGCAACGCGCTTACCTCCGGGCTATTCTCGCGGAGGACCGCGTCACGCTTACGGTCGGGAACCGGGCCTTGAGTGCGCTGCTCGCCGCGGGGCTGAGCCGCGCGGTCTTCACCACCAACTTCGATAGCGTGGTCGAGGGGGCCTATGCCGATGTCAGTGGGCGCTCACTCGCCGCTTACCACCTAGACGGGTCCGTGGCCGCGCTCCAGGCGCTCAACAACGAGGAGTATCCGCTTTACTGCAAACTGCACGGCGATTTCCGATACGATAGCGTCAAGAACCTTTCGGCCGATCTGGCTTACCAGGATCGGCAGCTCGCGCTGTGCATGCAAAGCGCCGCGGGACGGTTCGGCTTCATTGTCGCTGGGTATAGCGGGCGCGATGCCAGCATCATGGCGCTCTTCCAGGACGCGCTCGCGCAGCCCAATCCGTTCCCGAGCGGGCTGTTCTGGACGTCGATCAAGGGCGCGTCGGTCTTGCCGGCGGTCACCAATCTCATCGAAGCAGCGCAGGCGCGCGGCGTGAATGCCGCCATCGTCGAGATCGAGACGTTCGACGCTCTCCTGCTCAGGCTGTGGCGCAACCTGAGTACCAAGCCGGCGGCTCTTGATACCAAGGTTCGGCGCAGCGTTCTCGCTCAGGTTCATATTCCGCTTCCGGATGCGGGCGCCGCGAAGCCGCTGCTTCGCCTTAACGCGTTGCCGATCCGCTCACTCCCCAGTCGCTGCCTGGTGGTGCGAACAAAGCGCCCGTTGGAATGGGCGGAACTGCGCGATCTTCAGAGGGACACCGAGCCTCGGCTCCTCCTGACGAAGGCGGATGAGATCTGGTGCTGGGGACCGCGGGCCGGCGTGAAGGACGCTTTTGGCGCCGACCTTCTCGAGATTGGCGAGCGAGTGGTCCCGACAGACCTCGGGTCTCCGGAGAACCTGCACGTCAAAGGCTTCCTCGAAGACGCGCTGGGCACGGCGCTCGCACGGGGCCGGCCATTGCTGTCGAGGATACGACCGACCTCGACGACGTTGATCGCCGACCCGCACGCGCAGGACAAGACTCCCCTGGATCCGGTCTTCCGAGCGGTGGGCAAGTTATCCGGGACGGTCGCAGGCCTCTTCGCGCCGCAGACGGACGAACACCCCGCGCCGGCGAAGGTGTCGTGGGCCGAAGCCGTGCGCGTGTCGATCATACAGAAGCAGGGCGAGATATGGGCGGTGCTCGACCCCGACATTTGGATTTGGCCACCTCGAGCCCGCGAGATCGCGACGGGCTTCCTCGACGAGCGCCGCAAAGGCCGCTTCAACAACAAGTTCAACGTCCTACTCGACGCCTGGGCACAAGTGCTTATCGGGTCGGGGGCCCGCCGGACGGACGTAATGGTGCGCGCCTTTGAGGACGACGATGACGCCGCCAATCCGGCCTTTCAGCTCGGCAGCCAAACGGCGTTTGCGCGTCGCCTTCAGACATGACGGCTCAGCGCTCCGAACTCGCGGGCTACACCCGGCTTCCCGAGCCCGAGCTCGTGTTTCACAACCGCGCCAAGTCGCGGCACCCACTCGTCGGGCTCATTGAGAACGGCCCTTATGGCCTTCGTTTCGGGTCGCCTGCTCGGCTTCGGATCGCCCTGGTCGCACGTGGGGGCGACCTTGCGCGCCTGCGAGGCCTTGTCGGCGAACTCGGTCGGCGAGCGAAGCCTCGGGAGGCGCTGAACTACTATCCCGAATATCCCAGTTTTGAAGGGCTGTTCCGTGTGCCAATTGCGGAGCTGAGCGACCGCACAACTGTGCAGTTGCCGCCGACCCTCGACGCCCATGCAGCTGCGGGCGACAAAGGGGGTCTCGTCAGCGAGCTGTTCCAGTCCATTGCCGGCCTCGGCCTTGTGCGGTCGGAGTTCGATGTCGCTCTCGTCTACCTGCCTCCAACCTGGGCCGCCTGCTTTGAGGGCGAAAACTTCGACTTCCACGATTACCTCAAGGCCTACTGCGCGCCGTCGAACATCCCGATCCAGATTGTGCGGCAGTCGAGCTTTGATCGTGGGTGCCGCGCGAACGTCCTGTGGGGCCTCAGCGTCGCCCTATATGCTAAGGCAGGTGGCGTACCATGGAAGCTGAGCGGCCTTGCGACCGATGAGGCGTATATCGGGCTGAGTTACGCGATGAAATCTCGCCCGGACGGGACCGCCTACACCACGTGCTGCAGCCAGGTTTTCGATCCCGATGGCGTAGGGTTCCGCTTCGTTGCCTACGATGCGAAGGAGTTCACGCAGGACGGACGCAACAACCCGTTCCTATCCTACTACGAGATGCAGTCCGTGCTCTCGCGGAGCCTCAACATCTACCAGGGCGGCCATCTCGGGCGGGTGCCGAAGAAGGTCACGATCCACAAGAACACGCCGTTCAAGGAGGAGGAGATCCTCGGAGCGCTTGACAGTTTCAAGGACGGCACGGAGGTCGAGCTCGTGCAGATCGTGAAGGATGTGGAGTGGAAGGGCGTGCGGTTTGACGCGCGCTCGCCGCCGCAGGCTGCGAACTATCCGGTTGAGCGTGGCACCTATCTGCCCATCGAGACCAATGAAGCCCTGCTCTGGACGCAAGGGAGTGTGGCCGGCGTGAACGTCCAACGGGCGGGGCAGGACGTCTACAAGGAGGGCATGCTGAAGCCGGTGCCGTCGCCCGTGTTGCTCCGCCGCTACTCGGGTGCGGGCGGCTGGCATGAGACGTGCGCCGGTATCCTGGGCCTGACCAAGATGGATTGGAACAATAACACGCTCTACAAGAAGCTTCCGGTCACGCTGGTATACTCCGCGAGATTTGCGGCGATCATTCAGCAAAATCCGAATATCGTCGACACCGTCTACGACTTTCGAAACTTTATGTAGAACCTCGGTGCGAGGCCCTCTCGGCGGAAGGAGTAGCGCTCCGGGGTTCACTGCCTCAGTAAACGCGCGCGTTCCCGCCAGCGGTGCGTTCATGCCTACATTCGGCAGCCCAGGCTTCGAGATCCGACATGGTATATCGCACAAATTTGCCGAACTTGTAGAACGGAGGTCCCCCGCCCAGCGAGCGGTAGCACTCGATAGAGTGGGGGCTGAGCGCGAGGTAGCGGGCGGCTGCCTCGGTGTCGACGAACGGGATCAAGCCTGTGTCGTCGACCTCCTTCGCCCGGCGCATGATCTCGAGCGGCGGCCAGCGGCCTTCGGGATTGCGGCAATCAGACATGCTCCGCCCCCTCGACCTGAGTGACCCGACGGGTGGGCTTCGGCGGGGCGGCGCGGTTCTCGGCCTTCCGGTTTCGGTAGGGACGATAGTTGCCGTGCCCGATGCTCGTCGAACGGCTATCGACGATCGTCTTGATCGCCCTTGGCGCTGCTGCCGCTGCCGTCGTCGCCGGATCGGTGGATGGTCGCTCGAGCAGGTCGACATTGGTCGCGGAAGCCGCACCTTGAACGACCTTGCGCCTGCGCGAGGCGACGGTCTCCGCAGCCTCGCGGATCGGGTCGTCCTCGGTGTGGACGTAGCGCATGAACATGGTGACCGTCTTGTGCGCGGTGAGCGCCATGCCGACCTTCACCGGCACGCCGGAGTTGGCGATGTCGGTGGCGGCCCGGTGCCGGACCGCGTGCGTCCCGCAATGCGGCAAGCCGGCGCGTTCCAGGATGCGGCGCCAGCCTGCCCAGTAGGTGTGCTTCGACATAGGCTTGGACCCGTCGAAGAGCGCGGGAATCACGAACTTCGAGCCCTGGTAGGGCGGCGCGGCGCGCAGCAGCAGCGCGGCTTCGGCGCTAAGCGGTTTCGACATGCCGCCTGTCTTGCTGTCCGGCCAGACGACCCGGCGGTGCGTGAAGTCGATCCATTCCCACTGAAGTTCGAGCACTTCGGACATGCGGGCGGCGAAATCGAACTGCAGCCGGATCGCGAGCGTGAGAAGCGGGTGCTCCAGGCCTTCGGCGTCGGCGTGGTCGAGGTAGGCGTAAAGACGCGCCAGCTCGTCGTCCGTGATGAGACGGGTGCGCTTGGCTCCGGTGTATTTCTTCACGTGCCGGCACGGGTTCGTGCCGTCCGGCCTTAGCCCCCACAGCTCGGCCAGGTTGAACATCTTGCGGAGGAGCGAGAGCGAGTGGTTCGCGGCGGTTGGCCTATCTCGCAGCCGACCGATGAGATCGGCGATCTCGGATCGCTTCACATCGGCGACCTTGGTCTTCCCGAGCGCGGGCAGGACATGGACCTTCAGCGTGATCCTGTTGCCCTTCACCGTGGACGGCTTGTTCCGAGCCTCCGAGTGCTCGACCATGAAGCGGTCGCTTAGATCCTTTACGGTCGGAGCCGTGCGAGCGACCTGGCGCTCCTGGCTCGGGTCGGCACCGCCGCGCACCGAGGCGAGGAAGTCCTGGGCGAGCTTGCGCGCTTGGTCGACGGTGATCTGGCCGTAGCTGCCCAGCGCCGGTTTCCGCCTCTCGCCGGTCGGCGTCCTGTATGAGAGCATGAAGACCTTGCGCCCGGCGGGCGTTATCTTGCAGAGAAAGCCGGGGACAATGGTGTCCCTGATTTCGTAATCGCGGCCGGTGGGTCTGGCAGTGTCGACGGCGCTCTTGGTGAGCTTGATGGAAGGCATGTCTGGCTCCTAGGTGGACCCGATTTCCAGGAGCCACATAGGAGCGGCGCTAGGGAGGATCGGGTCGCGTTCCGTCGAGGACCGGCGTAGGATACGAAGAGATAAACGATTGATCTAGCTCGATATCCTGCTCCAGCGAACTCGAGCGTAGGGGAGCGTAGCTCATTCAAAATCCGGTTCCGCAAGGAGTGCCGGTTCGACCCCGGCCACCCGCACCACCTTTGATCTACAACCTTGCCAAGGTTGGGGTCGAGGGTTCGAATCCCTTCGCCCGCTCCAAAAAACCACGTTGTATCGGATAGTTATGAGCGGCCCTTCGGGGCGGTTTTTGCTTACAGTGCCTTTAGCCAGCGGAAATGTAAGCTCTTTGTAAGCGACAGCGGTCGCATTCTGGCGTCGCCAAGCGCGCCGGAGGGTGGATCGGCCCACGTGAGGCCGAGCCAGCACATCCAGAAGACTGCGCGAACGTGGGTCGCGGCGGCTCCTATAGGCTCCTGGACGACGGGGCGATGGTTCCACTCGGGCAGTCGGCCGGCGGGAGGACATTGCCAAGGCGGATCTCTTCCTTGCGTCTTACCACAGCAGCCACGTCGCTGGCGTGGAACTCTTCGTCGACGCAGGCATAGCTCAGATCTAAACGGCCTCGCGCGGCGGCCTAGATCAGAGCCCTTTCGCTGGGACGCGGTCGCCGGGATCGAGGTCGCGTCCCGAGGATCCGACCGCATCGGCTATTGACGAACAATGCCGGAGCCGGTGGAGACACGAACGGCGCGTCAGGATGACTTGGCGTGCCCGTTACCACCACCCCGCGCTTCGCCGCTCGATTCGGCGGCGAAGATGCCGAGGAACGGTCACACTCGGTGATGTGAAGGTCCTCGATCGGTCCGGCGATCGCGAACGGGTCGCGGGCGACGATCGCTTCCGCAACCGCCCGGTCACGCTTACGCGAAACGACGCCATGATCGATAGGCGCGCTCCAGGTTAGGTCGGGAACGCGCCGCCCTGCCCGTCATATGGACCGTGCTTGACTCAGGAACCGGCGAAGCTGCTGCGACCTAGCGGCCAGCGCCGGCAAGCCCAGCCTATTAGCGTGCCTGCTCGATAAGGGCGTCGTACTGGCCGCAGACCTTGTCCCAATCGATTGTACCGCCGTTGGACATCTGATCCTCCCCCGATTTCGCGGGCACGGGGGGTTAGCTCGCGTTCCGTTCGGCCTGCTCGGGCGTGATGTAGCCGAGAGCCGAGTGGATGCGCTGCCGATTGTACAACTCCACTCCACAAGACCCATCGTACAGTCATTGGCGGCGAGACCGCGGTCGTCTATGCGTGGCATCCCTGGTCTGGGCGATCTATCCGCCTCCACGAGGTGATCGAGAGGACGGCTGGCGCGTCGGCACCCTGCAGCCTCGTGGACGGATTCGTCGTGCGGGTTCAAGAACTCCCGGTCTGGATGTTGGACGCCACGGTCTGCCGCTCGACGCGTTCGGCAGCGGAACCGATCGCGACGTTGGGTGCGCTCACGGCGTTGGCGGGCCTTCTTCGAGAAGCGATGCAGCGCACGGCAGCCGACGCGGTGCCGAACGCAGGGGTAGCCTCTCCCGAGTCTCATGGAGAGCGCCGTGCCGCAACTGCCCCATCGTCGGCCCCGGAGGCCGCATCGACAATTGGATCTGCTCTTGGCGGCCATGCCGGCGCCGGCGGATGCGGCTCCCCGATGGAGCAGCTTGCCGGATCAGACCCGCCAGGCGCTGACCGGCCTTCTGACACGCCTGCTGGTGGCCCACGCCGCCGCATCTACGACGAGCCCGTGAACCGTTTCGTGGCGGGTTTCATCGGCCGCCCGCCGATGAACTTCCTCGATGCGGGGGTGGCACGTGACGGCGCCGTCGTGGAGGGGCGGGGCTTCGCCTTCGCGGCCGGCTCACGCGTCGCGGCAGCGCTCAAGGGCCGCTACAGCAAGATCGGCGCCGGCGTGCGGCCCGAGCATCTCCGGCCCGTCGAGGGCGAGCCGTCCCGACCGTCCGCGATCGACGGCAGGATCGAGCTGATCGAGCCCCTCGGGTCACAGGTCATGATCCAGGTCGCGACCGCCGCGGGGCTCGTGACCGCGCAGTTCGAGCGTCGGGCCGGGCTGACGGTGGGCCAGCCCGTCCGCCTCGGGCAAGTGCCCGACATGCTGCACGTCTTCGATGCCCTCTCCGGCCGCTCCGTGCTTGCGGTCTGACCGCCTAACGCTCGCCCGAAGGTCCTCCCATGAAGAAGCTCATCAACGAAGCCTGAGCTGGACAGTCGCCCCGTCGCGGTGATCTCGGGAGGTGGCAGCGGGCACGAGCCGGCGCATGCTTAGACCTCGCGCGGCAGCCGCGATGAGGCTGGCGAGCAAGGCGCTGCATCTGGTCTCCGCCTTCGCCACCGACCGCAATCTGGTGCTCGGCCAGGAGGCGGTCGAGGCAAAGTCCAACGAGATCACCGCCATCCCGATCCTGCTGGAGCGCCTGGCGCTTGAAGGGGCGCTGGTGAGCATCGACGCCATGGGCTGCAACCCGGACATCGCCCGAAACATCCTCGACGCCAAAGCCGACTACCTGCTGGCGGTGAAGGATAAGCAGCCAACCCTGCACGCCGAAATCGAAAGCTATTTCGAGACCGCACCCGCAAACGGGGTCGAGACTTTCGAGGACATCGACAAGGGCCATGGCCGGATCGAGATCCGCACCTACCGCGTCTCCAAGACCATCACCTGGCTGGAGCCCGACCGCGCCTTCCCGGGCGCCTCCCGCTTCCCCGACGCCGCCGCCATCGCGGTCGTCGACACCAGGGTCGAGCAGAAGGGCCGAATTGCCATCGCGCGGCGATCCTACATCACTTTGCGGCCCCTATCGGCCCAGGCCCTCGCCGAGGCGGTGCGCAGCCATTGGGCCATCGAGAACAAGCTGCATTGGGTGCTCGACGTCGCCTTCAACGAAGACCGCTCACGCCTCACCGGCCACGGCGCCCACAACATGGCCATCGTCCGTCACTTCGCCATCAACCTCGTCCGAACAGCCAAGGACAAGAACTCCATCAAGACACGCAGAAAATGTGCCTCCTGGAACCCAGCCTACCTCCTTGGCATCCTGTCGCAATCCACCGTTAACCTGGACTCGTAGCCCTGTCCTTACCGCACGGGCTCTCAGCGCATTTCTCCCTTCTTCAGGAGCAGCATTCAGATCAGAAGCGATTCCCACGAAGTTCGGCAATGCGGCTGCCCCGAGCGTCGCCGGGCCGAGCCCCACATCTGCTCTGAGCAGGCGCGAGACTTCACCGTGCCTCGTTGCTCCGAGGTGGTCAGCCTGCAAAGAGCCTGTCGATCCGCACGCAAGAAAGCTGCGGGTGCCGCGAGACTTCCGTAACGTCGCGATGGGTCATCGTCCGCCCGTCGACCCTGAGAGGAGTATCCCGATCCGACCCAAACCGACTTGTGGCCTACTGCCCACTGAAACATCATCATGTGAGAAGCCTAAGCAACTACGAATGGATAAAACTACCGTAATTTGACGCGGTATGGCACAACACCACGTTCTTCGGTCCCAACGTCTAACAATTGACCGATCGGCGGCACGGCGCGATGGCGGCATCCCGTGCGTTCGCAGACTCGGCAGCCAGGGCCGATCGGAACTGCGGTGCTCTTGCTCTGGAGGTCCAGTCCTGCCGCGTAGACTGTCCTAGTAGCGTACTCGACCTCACAGCCCAGGACAACTGCTACGGCGCGTGGCTTTGCTAAGTGGGATCCTCCACTTCGACTGACGGTCCGAGCTATATTCAGATAAGTGACGTCGTCCGGGGTGCGGGCGAACTGGACGAGAACCTGCCCGGGGCTAGCGAAGGTTCTATAGACGTTCCATAGGGGGCATGGCCCGCCGAGGCTTGAGAACTGAAAACGGGTTGCGCTGCTGCGCTTCAGGATGTTGCCGGCGATGTCGGTCTTGGCGAAGTAGAATGGGATGCCGGGCGAGCCAGGCCGCTGCAAGGTGCTGAGGCGATGGCTGACCTGTTCGAAGCTGGCACCGAAGCGACCCTGCAACACCTCGATGTCGTACCCGGTCTTTTCGGCCGCTTCAAGAAAGCGTCGGTAAGGCAGCATGAGAGCCCCGGCGAAGTAGTTGCCAAGGCTGACGCGAGCGAGCGAGCGGGCCTCCGGGCTGGATAATCGGCCCGAGTGCACCTCATTGTCTAATCGTCTACGCTGCTCCAGCAATCCGGTGAGGTGAGCCATCCAAAAGACCCGGCTTTCCACCGACGCGCTTTCAGCGAGGACCAGTGTCCTTGCCCGTCGGTCGAGGCGCCAGAACGTGCCCTCGGCCAAAAGCGAAGGGTCGCTTGCGACAGTGAAACCGTGCCTGTCGCTCAGGCGGCGGGCGAGGTCTTCGCGCAGGGTTCCGCTGGAAAAGCCGGCATCCTCATCTAACGCCTCGGCCGCACGATCGAGCGCGTCGAAATGGTTTTGACGCGACTGGACCCAGTCGCGAACCTCGTCATAGGGAGCCAGGGCGCCGACGGGCTGCGCCCCCGCTCCCCGCATCTCCTCGCCTTGCGCGTTGTAGGCCCGGTGAAGGATCAGGAAGCGCCGGACGAGTTCCGGCGTCGCCTGCACGGCCTGCCGGATGTCCGAGAGGTCGGCTAGGATGCCCCCAAACAGGGGATGGGCCAAGGCTTCCCGCAGCTCCTGCGCCCGGCGCAGATCCTCGCTCTCCCCGAAGTAGTCGAGGCCTATCGCGAAGTGCTCGCAAATCCGTTGCAGGACGCGACGCGGCAACGGCCGCTGATCGCGTTCGATCTGGTTGAGGTAGCTGGGCGAAACGGCCAACCCCCTGGCGAGCGCCGCCTGGCTTTCGCCAGCGCTTTCACGAAGACGCCGAAGCCGCTGGCCGGCGAAAAGTTTCGCATCTCGCATTGGCAAAATTCGCAATACCCACGAGCGCCCTTCGCTCAAAGAGACACGATACCGACTTCCTTATCAAGCCAAACTTTGCAACATTCACTCGGCATCACGAACGAAGATCCGAGCCATGATCCGTCACGAAATCCGCGTTCACCCCGAGCGAGACCGTCTGCCCAAGCAGGAGCAGCTTGCGTGGAAGATCGCGACTGTGGCCAGCGATCCCATCGAGGTCGATTCCGCCGTCACCGAGATGATCGTCAATAGGGTCATCGACAACGCGTCCGTGGCGATCGCTGCCATCAACCGCGCCCCGGTCGCATCGGCCCGCGCGCAGGCCCTGGCCCATCCGCGAGCGGGCGGTGCCACCGTTATCGGCTGCGGCCATGCGGTGCGGGTCCATGCCGAATGGGCAGCCTGGGCCAACGGCACGGCCGTTCGAGAACTGGATTTTCACGACACTTTCCTGGCTACCGAGTACAGTCACCCGGGAGACAACATTCCTCCCATCGTCGCGGTCGCTCAGCAGTGCGGGCGGAGTGGGCACGACCTCGTCCGAGCGCTGGCGACCGGCTACGAAATTCAGGTGGACCTCGTTCGCTCGATCTGCCTGCACGAGCACAAGATCGACCATGTTGCGCACCTCGGCCCTTCCGTCGCGGCGGGCCTCGGCACGCTGCTCGGCCTCGACGCGGACGTGATCTACCAGGCGGTTCAGCAGGCGCTGCATGTGACTACGGCCACGCGCCAGAGCCGGAAGGGCGAGATCAGCTCGTGGAAGGCCTATGCCCCTGCTCACGCTGGCAAGCTCGCGATCGAGGCCGTGGACCGCGCCATGCGGGGGGAAGGTGCGCCGAGCCCTATCTACGAGGGCGAGGACGCGGTGATCGCCTGGATGCTCGGTGGCAGGGAGGCCATGTACACGGTGCCTCTCCCCGCTCCCGGGGAGCCGAAGCGTGGCATTCTCGACACCTACACGAAGGAGCACTCGGCCGAGTACCAGAGCCAGGCGCTGATCGACCTCGCCTTCCGCATGGGCCGGCGCGTGAGTGACTGGGATGAAGTAGCGGAGGTCGTCATCGAGACCTCGCATCACACGCACAACGTGATCGGCACCGGTTCGAACGATCCTCAGAAGTTCGACCCTGACGCGAGCCGCGAGACGCTCGACCACTCGATCATGTACATCGTCGCGGTCGCCCTGCAGGACGGCGAATGGCATCACGTTCGGTCGTACCTGCCGGAGCGGGCGCGTCGCCCCGATACCGTCGCCCTGTGGCGCAAGGTCCGGACCATCGAGGACCCGCGCTGGACCGAGCGCTACCACGCCCGAGACCCCGACCAGCTCGCCTTCGGGGGCCGCATCGAGCTGCGCATGACGGACGGCAGCGTCATCGCCGACGAGCTGGCGGTCGCCAATGCGCATACACTCGGGGCGACCCCTTGGACCCGCCCGGATTACCTCCGCAAGTTTTGCACCCTGACCGAGGGACTGATCGACCCCGCCGAGGCGGAACGCTTCCTGGATGTTGCCCAGCAACTGCTCAGCCTGCGATCGGACGAGTTGCCTGGCCTCACGATCCCAGTCCCCAAGGGCGGGCTCGTTCAAGGCCTTCCGGGCCTGTTCTGAAGCGAGGCGCACGCGATGACTGAAACCCAGCCCATGCCAGCCAAAGCGAAGAAGAGCGTTGCCCTGTCCGGCATCGTTGCCGGCAATACGGCACTCTGCAGCGTCGGACGCACCGGCAATGATCTCCATTACCGGGGCTATGACATCCTCGACATCGCGGGCAGCTGCGAATTCGAGGAGATCGCCTTCCTGCTCCTGCATGAACATCTGCCCAATGCGACGGAACTGGCCGCCTATAAAGCCAAGCTCCGGTCGCTCCGTGGCATCCCGGCGAGCGTGAGGGCTGTCCTGGAACAATTACCGGCGGCAACCCACCCGATGGACGTCATGCGGACGGCCGCAAGCGCCCTCGGATGTGCCTTGCCCGAGGCAGCTGATCATAACGTCGCCGGCGCCAGGGACGTGGCGGACAGGCTCATGGCCTCCCTCGGGTCGATGCTTCTCTACTGGTGGCATTGGTCGCAGAACGGCCGACGGATCGAGGTGGAGACGGATGACGAAGGCATTGGTGGCCACTTCCTGCGGCTGCTGCATGGGCACGCGGCCTCCGGGGAGGCGGTCCGCGCCATCAACACCTCGCTCGTGCTCTACGCGGAGCACGAGTTCAATGCTTCCACCTTCACGGCGCGCGTGATCGCGGGCACCGGATCTGACCTCTATTCAGCGATCAGCGGCGCGGTAGGGGCGCTCCGAGGACCCAAGCACGGCGGCGCCAATGAGGCAGCTTTGGAGGTGCAGGCGCGCTATGCCAATCCCGATGAGGCGGAGGTCGACATCCGCCGCAGGGTGTCCGCCAAGGAGGTCGTGATCGGCTTCGGCCATCCCGTCTACACCATCCAGGATCCCCGCAGCGCGGTTATCAAGGACATCGCCGGGCGCCTATCTGCGAGCACCGGCACCGCGGCTCTGTTCGATGTCGCCGAGCGGATCGAACGTGTCATGTGGGATGAAAAGCGGATGTTCCCCAATCTCGACTGGTTCAGCGCCGTGGCCTACCGGGCGTTGGGCGTGCCGACCGTGATGTTCACGCCACTGTTCGTCATATCACGGACGTCGGGCTGGAGCGCCCACGTGATCGAACAGCGCCGCGACGGCAAGATCATCCGCCCCACCGCCAACTACACCGGGCTCAATGACCGGAAGTTCGTCCCCTTGGCTGAGCGCGCTTCGGCCAAGTTGCGAAGCACGGGAGCACTGTCATGACCTACCTGATCGCCGATGATCTGCCGGCGGTTCCGGCGGGAGATCGCTTCCGCGCCCTGCTTGCCCGCCCTTCGATCCTGGCGCTGCCGGGCACTCATAACGGCTTGGCGGCGCTCCAGGCCAAGGCGGCCGGCTTCGAGGCGGCCTACCTCTCGGGTGCAGCCATGACGGCCTCCATGGGCCACCCTGACCTCGGAATCATCACCGTGGACGAGGTCTGCTTCTTCATCCGCCAGGTCAGTCGCGCAGCCTCGCTCCCCGTCCTGGTGGACGGCGACACCGGCTACGGCGAGGCGCTCAACGTCATGCACATGGTTCGAGCCTTTGAGGATGCAGGTGCCGCGGCGGTGCATATCGAGGATCAATTGCTGCCTAAGAAGTGCGGGCACCTGAACGACAAGAGGCTGGCAGACGCCCGCGACATGGCCGCGAAGGTCGCCGCAGCCCGCAGGGCGCGGCGTCATCTGATCGTGATCGCCCGGACCGACGCTGCCGCAAGCGAGGGAATGGACGGCGCGGTGGCGCGGGCGTGCCTCTACGTGGACGCCGGGGCCGACGCGATCTTCCCCGAGGCGCTAACCAGCGCCGAAATGTTCCGCGAGTTCGCCCGGCGAATGCCGGGCGTCCCGCTGCTTGCCAACATGACGGAGTTCGGCCGCACCCCGTTCTTCACCGCCGCCGAGTTCGAGGAAATGGGCTACAGGATGGTCATCTGGCCGGTCAGTGCCCTCCGGGTCGCCGCGAAGGCACAAGAGCAGCTCTATCGCGTGCTCAAGTCCGATGGCGGAGCGCATGCTTTGTTGGACCGCATGCAGACCCGCGCCGAGCTCTACGCGACCATCGGCTACGCGGACTACGAAGCGCTCGACCGATCAATCGTGGCCACGATCGTCCCGGAGGGGATGCCGCAGGAAGACGACGGTGTGGCTCGGCGCTGAGCCCCGGGCGGCACCGCTTGCCACTTGCCACGCCCCGGGTCGGGTCTGATGGTTATCGGGATCAATCTCGAAAACGTGTAGCCGCTGTGACCGCTGCCGGAAAGAGCTGTCAATCCGCCTCAACCCTATCAGGGCCTTTCCGTATCGACACCTCCTCAGCGATCGTCCCTTCCTGCGCTCCTTCGCCCTTTCGATCGCCGGGCTGCCGTGAGTGCCGGCAGCGGCAGGGCGGTCTGATACTTGACGCTCTTCAGGGCGATGCTCGATCGAATGCTGGACACGGCCTCGACGCGCGACAGGCGGGTCACGATGAACCGCTCCAGTTCCGGCAGGTCGGCCACCACTACGCGGAGGAGGTAATCGGCGTCGCCCGTCATCAGGTAGCATTCCATCACTTCATCGAAGAGTGCGATTGCATGCTCGAAGCGGTCCAGCGCCGGCTCCACCTGCCGGTCAAGGCTGACCTGGATAAAGACGCTCACCGTTAGCCCCACCGCCTTGGGATCGAGCAGCGTCACGTAGCGGTCGATGATCCCCGCCTCCTCCAGGCCCCGCACCCGCGCAAGGCAGGGCGAGGGCGACAGGGCGACCCGCGTGGCGAGCTCCGCATTGGTGAGCTTCGCATCGGCCTGGAGTTCCTTCAGGATGTTGAGGTCGATGGCGTCGAGCGACATGAGAGACTCGCGGCTTTGGTTGTGCCCGGCATCTTCTGCTGGCTTGACACTGTCCTACTGCGTGGTCCTGCCGAAAAGAACCTAGATCGGAGGATATTCGGAAGAAAATGCGGGGGCCGCTCCTGTAACCTGCATGCAGAAGCTCGGGCATCGGGAACGTCAGCCCTCCCGGCCTGCCGAGGAACGAGCGCTCCGAGGAGTTGACCTGACATGACGATTCCCGTTCAACCGCCCCAGGTTCCCGCCGACATCGATCCGGCAGAAACCCAGGACTGGCTCGACTCGCTCGCGGCCGTCGCCCGCGAGGCGGGCCAGGACCGGGCGCAATACCTGCTGCGGCAGTTGGAGGAGCAGGGCCAGCAGCTCGGCATCATCGCCAACGTCCCGCCGTACTCGGCTTACCGGAACTCGATCCCACTCGAGCGGCAGGGCGCCTATCCGGGCAACCTCGCCATGGAGGAGCGGATCACCGCCATCATCCGCTGGAACGCGCTCGCCATGGTGATGCGCGGCAACGCCGCCTACGGCGACCTCGGCGGCCACGTCGCGAGCTTCGCCTCCGCGGCCGAGATCTTCGAGACCGGGTTCAACCACTTCTTCAAGGCCGGACCCGAGGGCGACCTCGTGTTCTTTCAGCCGCATTCGGCGCCCGGCGTCTACGCGCGGGCCTATCTCGAAGGTCGTCTCGGCGAGGAGCAGGTCGCGTCCTACCGGCAGGAACTCGGGGGCCACGGCCTCTGCTCCTACCCGCACCCCTGGTTGATGCCGGATTTCTGGCAGTTCCCGACGGGCTCGATGGGCATCGGGCCGATCAACTCCATCTACCAGGCGCGCTTCCTGCGCTACCTGCGCGACCGGGGCCTCTGCGAGACGGACGGCCGCCACGTCTGGGGCGTGTTCGGCGACGGCGAGATGGACGAACCGGAATCGACGGCCGCGCTCACCCTGGCGTCGCGGGAAAACCTCGACAATCTCACCTTCATCATCAACTGCAACCTGCAGCGGCTCGATGGGCCGGTGCGCGGCAACGGGCAGATCATCCAGGAGTTGGAGTCGCTCTTCGCCGGCGCCGGCTGGAACGTCGTCAAGGTGCTGTGGGGCTCGGACTGGGACGCGCTGTTCTCTCTCGACAAGAACCACACCCTGCTCAAGATCTTCGCCGCGACCGTCGACGGCACATACCAGACGCTCGGCGCCAAGGACGGCGCTTACAACCTTGAGAACTTCTTCGGCCAGCATCCGGACCTCCAGGCGCTGGTCGCACACCTGTCGCAGAACGAGGTCGACGCGCTGCGCCGCGGCGGCCACGATCTGCGCAAGCTCCACGCGGCCTTCGCGGAGGCGCGCCGGCACGAGGGGCGGCCGACCGTGATCCTCGCCAAGACCAAGAAGGGCTTCGGGATGGGCGGCGCGGGCGAGTCCCGCATGACCGCGCATTCAGCCAAGAAGCTCGACGTCGAGGCGCTGAAGGCCTTCCGCGACCGCTTCGCGCTGCCGATGAGTGACGAGGACGTGGCGGCGCTCAAGTTCTACCGCCCTCCCGAGGGCAGCCCCGAACTCGCCTACCTGCGCGAGCGGCGCGAGGCGCTCGCGGGTTACCTGCCGAGCCGGAGGCGGGAGGCGCCGGCCCTCCCCGTGCCGGAGATCCGCGCCTACGCGGGCTTCGCGCTCGACGCCGCCGGCAAGGAGATGTCGACGACCATGGCAGCGGTCCGCCTCATCTCCAACCTCCTGAAGCACAAGGCTCTCGGGCCCCGCGTCGTCCCCATCGTGGCCGACGAGGCCCGCACCTTCGGCATGGCGAACCTGTTCCGACAGATCGGGATCTACTCGCCCATGGGCCAGCTCTACGAACCCGAGGACGCCGACTCCATGCTGTCCTACCGCGAGGCCAAGGACGGGCAACTTCTCGAAGAGGGCATCACGGAAGCGGGCGCGATCTCATCGTGGGTCGCGGCCGCGACCTCGTACTCGGTCAGCGGCGTGCCGATGGTGCCGTTCTACATCTACTATTCGATGTTCGGCTTCCAGCGCGTCGGCGATCTCATCTGGGCCGCCGCCGATCAGCGCGCGCGCGGCTTCCTGTTCGGCGCGACGGCGGGGCGCACCACGCTCGGCGGCGAGGGGCTGCAGCACCAGGACGGCTCAAGCCACGTGGTCGCGGCCACGGTCCCGAACTGCCGTGCCTATGACCCGGCCTTCGCGGGCGAACTCGCGGTGATCCTCGACCACGGCTTGCGAGCCATGTTGGAGCGGCAGGAGGACGTCTTCTACTACGTCACCATGATGAACGAGAGCTATGCCCAGCCGAACCTGCCGGAGGGCGCCGAGGCGGACGTGGTCCGCGGCCTTTATCAGTTCCGGAGTCCGACCGAGGGCGCCGTCGAGGCGCCGCTGCGGCTCGTCGGCTCGGGCGCGATCCTCCCCGAGGTCATCGCGGCGGCCGACCTGCTCGCGGCCGACTGGGGGATCGCGGCCGAGGTCTGGAGCGCGACGAGCTTCGGTGAACTCGCGCGCGACGCCCGGGGGGTCGAGCGCTGGAACCGCCTGCATCCCGGCGAAGTGCCGCGGACGAGCCACGTCGAGAGCTGCCTCGGCGGCTCCCGGCCGGTGGTGGCGGCGACTGACTACGTGCGGGCCTACCCTCAGATGATCGCCCCCTACTTGGAGGCGCGCTTCGTCGCGCTCGGCACCGACGGCTTCGGCCGCAGCGACACGCGCGCGAAGCTCCGCCGCTTCTTCGAGGTCGACCGGTTCAGCATCGTGGTGGCGGCGCTCGACGCGCTGAGCAGGCGCGGCGCGGCCGACCGCTCCACCGGATTGGGTCGGTCGAAGGTCGCGGAAGCCATCACGCGATACGGGGTCGCGGCCGATGGCCCCGCCTCGTGGACCTGCTGACCACCCGAGGACAGACACCATGGACCGCCTGGAATCCGTCTTCGTCCCCGATATCGGGGATTACAAGGACATCAAGATTGCCGAGTTGCTGGTCAAGGCCGGCGACAGCGTCGAGCGGGACGCGCCGCTGATCGCGCTCGAGACCGACAAGGCCACGATGGAGGTGCCGTCGCCGATGAGCGGCACGGTGCGCGAACTCAAGGTCGACGTCGGTTCGACCGTCAGTCAGGGCAGCCTGATCCTCATCCTCGAGCCGCGGGGCGCCGCGCCGGCATCTGCTTCGTCCCCCGCCGAGGCGCCGACCGCCGCGGCCGGCCCGATTCCGGAGCCGGTCCCACCGCCGTCGCTCCTGGCGGACGCCATGCCTCCGACCGCCGCGATGCCGCCTGCCGCTTCCCTGGCCCGCGAAGGGCTCCCGGCCCACGCCACGCCGTCTCTCCGCAAGCAGGCCCGCGAACTCGGCGTCGATCTCGGTCGGGTGAGGGCGACCGGCCCCAAGAACCGCATCACCCGAGAGGATCTCCTCGCTTTCGTGAAGGGTGCAGTGCAGGCCCCCGCCAACCCCGAGGCGCCCTCCTCTCCGCGCGGCAACGGCCTCGACCTGCTGCCCTGGCCGAAGGTCGACTTCGCCAAATACGGCCCCGTCGAGCGGCAGAGCCTCTCGCGCACCAAGGCGATCTCCGGCGCCAACCTCCAGCGCAACTGGGCCACGATCCCCCACGTCACCAACTTCGACGAGGCCGACGTCACCGAGGTCGAAGCCTTCCGTCAGGCCGTCAACGCCGGAGCCGCGAAGGGGGCCGCCAAGGTCACCATGCTGGCCTTCGTCATCAAGGCGATGGTGGCGGCGCTGAGGCAGTTCCCCACCTTCAACGCCTCGCTCGACGGGGACGCGCTCGTCCTGAAGAACTACTTTCACATCGGCTTCGCCGCCGACACGCCCCGCGGACTGGTGGTGCCGGTGCTGCGCGATGCCGACCATAAGGGCATCCTCGACATCGCGGCCGGGGCCGCCGCCCTGGCCGCGGAGGCGCGGGACGGCAAACTGAAACCGGAGGCCATGCAGGGCGGCTCGATCTCGGTGTCGTCGCTCGGCGGTATCGGCGGCACGGGCTTCACCCCCATCATCAACGCCCCCGAGGTGGCCATCCTCGGTATCGCCAAGGCCACTATCAAGCCGGTGTGGGACGGGACCGCGTTCCAGCCGCGGCTCGTCATGCCACTCAGCCTGTCCTGGGACCATCGCGTGGTCGATGGCGCCGAGGCAGGGCGCTTCCTCGTCCACCTCGCGGCCAACCTCCGCGACGTCCGCCGCTTGCTGCTGTGAGGCCCCGTGCCAGACCCCATCATCATTCGCCTGCCCGACATCGGCGACTACCGGGATGTCGCCATCGCCGAGGTGCTGATCGCTCCGGGATCGACGGTGGTGCGCGACGCCCCGATCCTGGTGATCGAGACCGATAAGGCCAGCATGGAGGTGCCGTCGCTGTTCGCCGGCGTGGTGGGCGAGGTGATCGTCCGGGTCGGCGACAGGGTCTCGCAGGGCTCGCCCATCGCGTCCCTCCGGGCCGCCGACGCCTTCGCCGAAGAGGCCTCGCCGCCGCCGCCCGCGCGCGATCCTGAGCCGCGCGGCAAGGAGATCCGCTGCGGCCTCGTCGTGCTCGGTGGCGGCCCCGGGGGCTATTCGGCGGCCTTCCGGGCGGCCGACCTCGGGCTCGACGTGGTGCTGGTCGAGCGACATGAACGCCTCGGCGGCGTGTGCCTCAACGTCGGCTGCATCCCGTCGAAGGCGCTGCTGCATATGGCGGGCCTCATCGACGAGGCGAAGGTGGCGAGCGCCCACGGGCTCGTGTTCGGCGCGCCCCGAATCGACCTTCCCGCCGTCCGCCGCTGGAAGGACGGCATCGTCGGGACCCTCACGGGCGGCCTCACTGGGATGGCCCGCGCCCGCAAGGTGAGGGTCGTCCGCGGCACCGGACGCCTCGCCGGCCCCCACGCGCTCGCGGTCGAGGGTGAGGACGGTGCCACCACGGTCCGCTTCGAGCGCTGCATCGTGGCGGCGGGCTCGCGCCCGGCGCGCCTGCCGTTCCTGCCCGACGATCCCCGCGTGGTCAATTCGACGGGCGCCCTGGCGCTCGCGGCCGTCCCGAACCGCATGCTGGTGATCGGCGGCGGCATCGTGGGCCTCGAGATGGCGACGGTCTACAGCTCCTTCGGCGCCACGGTCGACGTGGTGGAGGTGGCGGACCACCTCATGCCCGGCGCCGACCGCGACCTCGTGGAGGTCTGGCGCGCCGCCAACCGCGATCGCTTTCATCGGGTCATGCTGGGCACCCGCGCCACCTCGGCCGAGGCCAGGCCCGACGGCATCTGGCTGCATTTCGAGGGCGCGGATGCGCCGCCCGCATCCGAGCGCTACGATCTCGTGCTGGCGGCCGCCGGACGCACCGCCAACGGCGATCGGCTCGACGCCGAGCGAGCCGACCTCGCGGTCGGGCGCGGCGGCACGATCGCGGTCGACCGGCAGATGCGCACCTCCGTGCCCCACATCTTCGCCATCGGCGATGTCGCGGGCGCTCCGATGCTGGCCCACAAGGCCGTGCACGAGGGCCACGTCGCTGCCGAAGCCGCGGCCGGCCACGCGGCCGCCTTCGATGCGATCGCCATTCCCAGCGTCGCCTACACGCGTCCCGAGATCGCCTGGGTCGGGCTGACGGAAGCCTCGGCGGCGGCAGAGGGCCGGCGCGTGAGCGTGAGCCGCTTCCCCTGGACGGCCTCCGGCCGGGCGCTCGCCAGCGATGCCGCGCAGGGCGCGACCAAGCTCCTCTTCGATGAGGCAACCGGGCGGGTGGTCGGCGGCGGCATCGTCGGGGCGCACGCGGGCGAGCTGATCGCCGAGGTCGCGCTCGCGATCGAGATGGGCGCCGACGCGCCCGATCTCGGCCGCACCATCCACCCGCACCCGACCCTGTCGGAGACCGTCGGGCTGTCGGCCGAGGTGGAGGACGGGATCTGCACCGACCTGCCGCCCGCGCGGCGGCCGCGCGCGGGCGCCGGGCATCGCGAGAGCCAGGGCGCGCGAACCGCCATCGCGTGACCGTGACCGCACGGGCTCCGACCGTGCTCCTGCCCGACGGCGGGTCCGTCCTGTGTGTCAGGACACGGCGTGGACGCCCTTGTCCAGATGGCGGCGGGCGAAGTCGAATCCGCGTCCGCGGTCAGTTGCGCGCACAGCGTCGCCATGTTGGCGCCTCCGACTAATAAGCTTAGACTTGAGCGATACCGGATAGTTATATTCATTTTAGGATTCGATTTCGATGAGCCAGAACCGTCGGATGATCAGACGTAGTCGGCCGCTACCGTCGCGTCGATCCGCTCGGGCCGCATCGTCATATTGAGCAGCAACGTGCCCAGCCCCGCAACCACGACGTTGGCGACGAGCGCGTAGACCGCGACGTAGCCGGGGAATTGGTAGCCGCCGAGAGCCAGCATGTAGGTCGCGGCCTTGAACTGCGTCGCCGCGACCGCCGACGTGCCGAAGACCATGCCGACCGCCCAGCCGCCGAGCAGCGCCCAGGAGTTGAACCAGCGCGTGTAAAGGCCGAGCAATACGGCCGGCAGCGTCTGGATGATCCAAACACCACCGAACAGTTGCACCGTGATGATGAAGCCCTTGTCGATGGCGATGACGAAATAGAGCGCCCCCAGCTTGACGACGAGCGACACGAGCCTCACCATCCGGGCCTCCTGACGAGGCGTCGCGGGCGGGTTGATGAATTCGAGGTGGATGTTGCGGGTCCACAGGTTCGCGGCGGCGATCGACATGATGGCGGCCGGCAATAGCGCGCCGATGCCGATGGCCGCGAAGGAGAAGCCCGCAAACCAGGGGGGAAGATGTCGAGGATCAGCGCCGGCACCGCGAAGCTGTTCGAGTATTTTGCGAAGAGCGCCGCGTAGGCCGGGTTGTTCTTCACCCCGACGGCGAGCGCGATGAAGCCGAGCAGCGTCAGGAAGGCCAGCACGAGCGAATAGGCGGGCAGCACCGCCGAGTTGCGGCAGATGACGTTGCGCGAGGACGAGCTCCGGACCGCCGTGATGGCGTGCGGATAGAGGAATAGCGCCGCAGCCGAGCCGAGTGCCAGCGTCGCATAGACGCCGTAGGTGCCGGTCGAGCCGACCGGCGGCGTCGGTAGCACGATCTTCTCCGGCGGCACGGCGGCGAAGATGGCCGAGAAGCCTCCGAAATGCGCGATCAAGACCCCGACCGCGGCGAAGATCACGGCGTAGATCATCACGTCCTTGACGACCGCGATGGCGGCGGGCGCCCGCAGTCCGGACGTGTAGGTGAAGGCCGCCAGGATCACGAAGGCGATGATGAGCGGCAGGTCGCCTGCGAAGCCCTCCGTGTGGACGCCGAGCCCGCGATCACGACCTCAAGACCGACGAGCTGGAGCGCGATATACGGCATGGTCGCGACGAGGCCGGTCAGCGCCACGGCGAGCGCCAGCCAGCGATTGCCGAATCGCCCGCGCACGAAATCCGCTGCCGTGATGTAGCCGTGGGCCCGGCACACCGACCACATGCGCGGGAAGACCACGAAAGTCATGGGGTACACCAGCGTCGTGTAGGGCACGGCGAAGAACGCCATAGCGCCCGCCCCGAACGCCAGGGCCGGCACGGCGATGAACGTGTAGGCGGTGTAGAGGTCGCCGCCGATCAGGAATCAGGTGATCAGTGTGCCGAAGCTGCCCCCGCCGAGGCCCATTCGTGCAAGAGGTCGAGGTCGCCCGGCGCCAGGACGCGGCCGCGAAGCCGAGGAGCGTGACGGCGCCGAAACACAGCGCGAAGACCGTTAGGGCGACCCAGTTGACCGGCATGGTTCTCTCATAGATGGATGACAGGCGCGAGAGCGAGAGTTTTGGCGGCGCTCTACTCGGTCCTCGCGTAGACGACGGCGGTCAGCACGGCCGTGATCACCACCCAGGCGATCTGATAGGCGTAGAAGAAGGGGAAGCCGAGAACCCGCGGCTCGACCATGTTGTAGAACGGCACCCAGAGCACCGCCGGATAGGGATCAGCAAGAGCCATAGCCAAGCGCGCGGCATCTTGCGGCGCGGGGCATCGTCGGCGGCAGCCCCCAGGGGCGGACGCGATTGTGCCAATGCGTTTGATCGAGTCGACGAGAAACCGACGTGATGGCGACCAAGAGTTGGCCGAAGGATCTGTCGAGCGGTTTCAGGCTATTCCGGATCAGCTTCCGCCTCCCTTTGACCATCCGCCCGAATCGGATTATCCCGACACCGCTCTAGCCGTACATTATCCCACAGTGGACCGCGTAAGTTACCACCTATATGTTCGGATCCTGCACCGGAGTCGACAAGGGCTTACCCTTCTCGACTATGAACGTGGCTGCAATCCTTAAAACACTATTCGAGTTCTGCACGGCGTGTGGCGTTTCCGGTGGGATCATCAAGCTCTGGCCTACTTGAAGCCTCAGATTCGGTCGGTTTTTCACCATCAAGGTGGCCTCACCTTCGAGCACGCATGATGACTCGATCCCGGGATGCGTGTGCCAAGCTATGAACCCCGAAGGCTTTGCAACCACGTTAACCTGCACCGCCTCATAGCTGGATCCAGGAAGATCTGCACGACTGAGGAGTTGCCGAGTGACAGCATCGGCAGCTGCCGTCGTTTGCGCCTCGACGGGTGCCGCAATCAATCCGATGGCAGCACAAAGCGCACATCCATTGAAAATCCTACGAGAGATCATGTCATCGTGCTCCGTGCTGTGCCGGCCGGCTTTATTCTAATACTGATACAGTGTAAACTACCTAGAGTGATTTCGCGTATTCCGAGTTGAGCAGATGGTCGAACGGCCGTGAAGTCCGACCTGAATTACCTCGAAATCGCTCTAAGATGGAGTTTGTGGAGATTTCTGAGCCTCGGTCGATCCGAAGATCATATGGCCGAGCGATCTAACGCGAGATCCAGCCAACCGCCAGAGGCCTGAAGCGGAAGATCAGGTACGGTGTCTTGTTCTGGGCTGTGCCGCCGTGGAACATGGCGGCAGCCGAGACCTGCGAGGCCGAGACGTACATATAGCCGTCAGGGGAGTACGAAATCCCATCCGGCCAGACCATTTGGGATCACTCGCAACGACGTGACTCTTGCGGTCCGGAGTGATCAGGCCGATCTCTTTGCTTTCGACGTTAGTGGAATAAATGTTTCCGTCATAGTCGATCGATAGGCCACCGTTGTTGGGCTTGTTGGCGTAGCGCTCGACTTTTGAGCTGAGTTCCGCGGGTGAAAGGGCCTCGTTGTTCAGGTCAGAAACACGCAGGCGATATAGCGAGTGCCCACTCAGCGGGCCGAAGTAGAGCCACTCGGAATGGAAATCCATGGTGATGCCATCGCACCCGACCTTCAGGACCATGGGCTTGCCGTCTTTGCCGGGTACGGTGAGGTCATTGCCGTCGACGGTGATCGGGATGTTTTCTGGGATCGTCGACTTGTCGCCTTGCAGAAGGCGGCGGCCCTGCCCGGTATCCATATCGATGACGATGATGGCGGACTGTGAGCCGTCTCCGCCCGGTCCGATGTCCTCGTCAGCGAGGTAGAATTTTCGATGCTTCTTATCGATGACCAGATCCTGGGGCTGCGATCCTGCCACCGTTAGAGGTTCTGGCATATAGTAGATGCGCTCGAGCTTGTTGTCGCGCGTGTTCCAGCCGACGATTTTTGGCGTAATGTGCGTGCGGAACCCCATGTCGATCATCCAGACGACTCCGTCCTCGTCGGATCTTAGGCCGAGGACATTGTCCAAGTAGTCGTCGAACCCCTTTCTCGGCGTGTTCCATTTGGCGTTCGGAAACGGCTCGAAGGTCGTAGATGATGTCAGCTTTGCGACGCGTATGACGGGGTTATAGAAAGGATGCTGACTGAAGATGAGCTGATTGTCGGGGGTGAACGCGACATTACCCACAGAGTTGGGCAACCTCGCCACGATCTCCATCTTCTGTTGCTCGACATTGTCGCTGCTCTGCGCCCAGGAAGGTGTGCACATCGCCAGGGTCATCGCGATGCCGGTTAATGCCGAATACCTCACAGTTTTCTCCAGTCTGCGTTTTGTAATATAATGTGATTATGTCATCTCAATACCGCGAGGTAGAGAGTTCTAGACAGTCGATCGGAGTGGTGACGCCACGTCGATCCACATTTTAAAGCCGGCCGACGGCAATCAGGCAGGCAATTCAAAGCCCAACGCCTTCAGGGCGCTTTCACACACGCTCTGGTCCTGCGCTGCGTCGCCGCCCGAGACCCCGATGCCGCCGACGAGCTTGCCGCGATCGAGCAGCGGGTAACCGCCCCCGACGGCCATCAAACGCGGATGGTAAGCGAGGGGCGCCACGGCCGGGTCCTGCACGTATTGGTTCCAGACGTGGGTCGGATACCCATAGGATGCAGCGGTCCAGGCCTTGCTGATCGCGACATCGGCGGCGAGGAAGGGTGTGCCGTCGGTCCGCTCGAACGCACGAAGCGAGCCGGTAGCATCGGTGATCGCGACGGCTGCCTCGAAGCCCGCCTCCTTGGCCGCCTTCAAGGCAGCCTGGATGAGCGCGGATGCCGCTGCGAGGGTCACGGATCCCGTATCGAACGATTTGGCTGGATTGCTCTGTATTGTACCGGGAGCCTCGGGTGTAGGCCATGACGTTGACGGAACTGCCTCCCCCGAGAACATTGCCCTGAGGTAGCGAGACCGTTCGACCACCCAAATGCGTCTGCGCGCCGGTCTCGTGAAACTTCACGAAGTCGCCGCCGCCGAAGATCATTTTGAACGATCCGGCCGGCATCTTGACGAGCCGGCTGTCGTCGTTCTGTCCGGCTTCGAGAAGCAGGACGCGCGCATCGTAGTCTTGGACCAGGCGACTGGCCGCGACGCAGCCCGCGCTGCCGCCCCCGACGATGATGAAGTCGAACTGCTCCACGTCTGTCCTCCATCCTGTCGCGGCTCTTGCCGGCCGCTCCGCCAGACCGAATCGTCCCCGGGATCGCGTCGCTCCCCGGGGCGATTCGCTTGAAACTTCTGAGAGCCTACGACTTGTCGCTAATATGTCAACATGCGTTGCACAGGGTGAGATTATGTGTAGAACCGACACGGTCCCGCGGTCTGCCCGACGTGACCTGAAGGGCAAAGGATAAGTGTCGTCGACCCTCCCTTTGTCGGGGTGCGCCGGAAATCAGGTGGGAACGTGGGCGGATCGAGCGCGGGGACGACGCCTGGGCGTCGGCGGCCCCGGGCGTAACGTGTCGGGAACCGGGAGCGGACTCATGACCTCAGGCAGCGTGGGATACCACAGGACCTATACGCTCTCCGGGGGCAACCGCCTCGTCGAGGAGAAGCCCGCATCCATTCCCGCGGAGGGTTCGGTGCGCGAGGAACTGGAGCGCCTGCGGGCGCGCCAGCAACTCGTTAATCGGGAGCTCGACTCCCCTCGCGTGGAGCGGGTCGTCGCGGAGACGCCCGCGGAGCAAGCCGGCATCTACCCGCTTAAGGTGACGCGGTTCACCTGCAGCTGCGAGGGCGATGACGAGGACGGCGTGGCCGAGCTCCTGACGCGGCGTCTCGATAACCTGCGGGTCATCACCGAGGTCCCGTTCATGAGGAAGGGCGACGTCGTCTTCGCTATTCGATCGCAAGGTCTCCTTAATCCCCATACGGGTCATGTTAGGTCGGTCGACGCTTTGTTCAACGGTGGTATTTTCTGGGAGGGGGAAGTCGATGGCAACACATTCAATTACGACCTGTTCATGTTCAGGAGCGGAAGGGACAGCTTCGTCGGGAGAATGACCGAGTCGATCGATCTGACTAGGAAGCTGGGTGACATCGACCCGGAGATTTACCAGACGGAGGTCGCTTTTCATCTCGACCGCGAGAGTAACGACAGCGAAGGAAAGCCGACCTTGAGCCGCAGGCTCGACGCATATGGCTCGCCCGATCAGATCGAGCGAGTGGCACGCTGCTATGGCGCGTCAGCACGGTTCGGTTCGGCGGTCCAAGGCAACGGTGGCGATCTGCGCGGATTGGCAGCAGATGCGCGCAATGCCTGCGCGGTCGTGCCCGGCAAGCGCTACTACCAAGCCTACGAGGCTTTCCTACAAGGCATCATCTACGATCCGACATCGCCGACCTGAAGCGCCGCGCAGTGGCCGACACCAAGGTAAGACTGGAGCGCACCCAGACCCGAATCCGGCAGATGATAGAGCACAATGGGGGACATTGATGAGGGCACCGGCGGTCATGAAGCAAGTCACGTTCGTCGGGGCTGGCGGGCCCGAGGTCATCCAGCAGGCGGACGGCCCGGTCCCCACGCTCGGGTCGGGCAAGGTTCTCATCGAGGTTGTCGCCTTCGCACTCAACCGGGGCGATTGCCTCCAGCGAGCTGGCGTCTACCCGCCTCCGCCGGGCGAGACGCATGTGCCGGGACTGGAGGTCGCGGGGCGCGTCGCGGCCGTGGGCGAAGGGGTCACGACGCTGAAGGAAGGCGACGAGGTTTGCGCGCTCGTGGGCTCTGGCGCGTATGCCGAATACTGCCTCGCCGACGAGGCCCTCTGTCTCCCGCGGCCTTCGCCGCTGTCGCTGGTCGAGGCATCTGCTATCCCTGAAACATCCTTTACCGTCTACGACAACGTGTTCACGCGAGGGCGGCTGATTCGGGGTGAGAACTTCCTGGTCCATGGCGGCTCGTCAGGCATAGGCTCCAATGCGATCCAGCTCGCCAAGTACTTCGGGGCTCTGGTCCTCACGACGGCAGGCTCGGACGATAAGTGTGAGTTCTGCCGCAGCATCGGCGCCGATCTCGCGATCAATTATCGAACGCAGGACTTCGTCGAGGAGGTCAACAAGTTCACCTCCCGTCGCGGGGTGAATGTGATCCTCGACAGCGTGGGCGGACCTTATATCCAGAAGAACATTTCCATCCTCGCCGTCGAAGGACGTCTCATCAGTATTTATTTCATGCAGGGTTCGATTATCCGGGAACTCGACCTCTTGCCAATCATGCTGAAGCGCCAGACACTCACCGGCTCGACGCTTCGCCCCCGAACGCTGGCACAGAAAGCGGCGGTGGCGCGTTCTGTCAGGGAAAACGTCTGGCCGGCCTACGAATCCGGCGACGTGAAGCCGAGCGTCCACGCCGTGTTCCCGATGGCCGAAGCCCGGAACGCGCATGAGTTGATGGAGTCATCCGCACATCAGGGAAAGATCGTGGTGGCAACGGGCAAGTAATCGCCCTAGTCTATCGGATCCGGTTCCGTGCCCGCGTCCGCTGAGCAATTCTCCCCCGAGCCGCCTGCCGCAGTAGCGGCGCATCGGTCTCATTCCTCCTTCAGCCGAGAATGGACCAGCCCATGCGAACCGATATGAATCCCGACGATGCCGCCTCGTTGCGCGCAACCGGCGCGGTGCAAGCCCCTGTCCTTCCGGCGCGTCTGACGAGTCTCACCGTCTTGGGCGCTGCCTGGGGACCGGGGCTCCTCGTCATGCTGGCCGATACGGATGCCGGCAACATCATTACTGCCGCCGAGGCCGGGACGGGATGGCGCTTCCGCCTGGTGCTGTTGCCGCTGTTGCTGATCCCGGCCCTGGCTTTACACGGACTGCCCTTCGCTACCCGCCAGCAGTCTCGCCGGCTACGGCTAATTCGACGGGACCTGCAACGATTTTTCAAGCATCATCTACGATTCGGCGTCGCCCACCTGACCCGCCCCTTGGCGACGTCCATGGTTCTAAACAGTCTCTAGCAGCTCGCTGAAAAAGGCTTCGTTTTCGGCCTAAACCGCTATGGCTGCGCTGGTTTTCGTGGTTGAGCCACCTCTTCGATAGTAGGGCTGGGTTTCGAGCCCTGCCAGTTGGCTCGGTGT